>Ga0208161_1000534_pt1 | contig 21603 bp, 8 predicted proteins | sample CB_VirMetaG_3_FD_184538 | JGI IMG/M metagenome (GOLD analysis project Ga0208161, IMG submission 184538) | Freshwater to marine saline gradient viral communities from Chesapeake Bay - CB_1508_1S Viral MetaG (SPAdes) (version 4) | ecosystem: Environmental > Aquatic > Marine > Coastal | place: USA...
CAGGGCGAAAGCACCGCAAAACCAACATGGCACTTACCAAAGGAACTGCGCAAAGTATTGGTACTTTCAGATCTTCACATTCCATTTCACCACAACGAAGCAATAGAAGCCGCCCTTAATTACGGCTTTGAGCAAGGTATAGATGCCATTTATATCAATGGCGACCTTATGGACCAGGTGGAGTTGTCAAAATTCTTGAAAGATAAAGACGCTCGGGATATTCAATACGAATTAGACCTTACAAGAGAGTTTTTAGAAGGTTTGGTTAGCCTTGGTGTCAAAGTTTTTTACAAAGCCGGCAATCACGATCACAGGTTAAGCATTTACCTTGCACGCCAAGCGCCTGAACTTCTATCTTTAGACGTGCTGCAATTACCGAAGCTGCTTGGCCTTGAAGAATTGGGCATTGAGTACATACATGACAGGCAACTTGCTAAGTTTGGTAAGTTAAGCGTTGTTCACGGTCATGAATTTGGGGAGTCAGTCTTTTCACCTGTAAACCCAGCACGCGGGTTATTCTTGAGGGCAAAGAGTAGCGTATTGGCAGGACATAACCACCAAACAAGTTCACACCACGAAAACAACTTGAACGGTGATGCAACAGCCTGTTTTAGTACTGGATGCCTTTGTGACATGAAACCTAATTACCGACCATTTGCGGCCTTAAAATGGAATCACGGTGCAGCCATTGTAGAGATTGAAGAAAATGGAGACTTTAGCGTGGATAATTTCAGGATCATTGACGGGAAAATAAGATAATCATGCAAGATAATATCACACTGATAATCTCTGGAATACCGGGATCAAAGCAATCAGCAAGGTTTAGAATTTCTAAAAATAAGCAAGGAAAACATTTTGTGACCTCTTACCAAAAAAAAGAAGTTAAAGACCAAGAAAAGAATACTGCATCTGCGGTATTAGAGCAATTGCCAAAAGGGTTTATACCTTTTGATGAAACCATATTCGCAGATGTTCAGTATGTATTTCCTATGCCGGCTTCTTTTTCTAAAAAGCAAAAAGAGTTAGTAGAATCCGGTAAAAAAGTTTGGAAGAATACTAAGCCAGACATTACTGATAACCTTAACAAAGGTCTCTTTGACGCTTTAGAAGGAATCTTGTTTATCAACGATAGTCGTATTGCAGGAATCAAGGCTGTAAAATACTACGGTCTTGTTCCTCAGACTATTCTGAAAATTTGGACAGAAAAAGAAGTACCTGCCTAGTTACAAAATTTCATACCTTTCTCTACTCAATCAGTAACCAATACCAATAAAATTATGATTATACCAGGCCTTATTTTTATCCTTTTAATCGGCTTTTTAGCATGTATGTATCTGTACATTAATTCTAAGAAAGTAGAAAAGCAGCTAAACTTTCTCCAAGATCAGAACAAAGAACTTCTTTTAGAAAGACTCACTACTGACCGAAGAGTAACATTTGATCTCTGCGATAATCGTTATCCTGACGTTATGGAAAGTTCTAAATACTTTAAGGCTACTGTAGTAGCTACGGAAGATTTGAAAAAGCTTGTGCCAAACTATCACCGGAGATGTGTGGCGGCAGGGTTATCCCCGTACAATGTTTACTTACTGCCTACTCCCAGTGCAATGAGAGTCATGATAGAACGTGGCCTTCGCCAGCCCGAGGAGTTTAAGGTTAAATCAAAAAAAGACTAATTAATTATTTATAAACCTGAGAGATGCCTCGCCTAACAAGCGGGGCATTTTTCGCTATATCCTATTAAACTATGAGTATAAAATGCAAACACTGCGGAAACGAAGAATTTTACGGTAACGAGACTATTGGGTATGAAGTAGAATTTAACGAAGAAACAAAAGAAGTTTTATTCCACAAAAGCTTCTTTAACGAAACTGAAATACTGTGCAAAAAATGCGATACACAAGTTACTTTTGAAAAAGATAGCGGGCTAGAAGACTTTCAATTCATTTTCCTATGAGCGATATCACCTTTTGTACCAACCAAACCTGTCTACTAAAAGATACTTGTAAAAGACAGACCAGCAAGCCAAATGAATATTCGCAATCATATGCGTATTTTCATCCTATCAATGAAGACCCTAAAGAATATCAATGTGTAATGTACTTAAAACAAACTATATGAAAAAGAAAACAGAAACCTACGAATGGGACCAAGATGAAGTATATCCTCCTGAAAGTAACGGCCCCACAGGACACGGAGACGATTGTTTAAGTGATGCAGACCCAGGACTATGAAAAAGTTTTATAACTCCAATGATTTTTGCAAACTTACTCGTAGAGTATTAATTGCAAAAGATGCTCAAAACCCCATAGTTAATAAGAATGATGTTTACTTTAATGATGATTTTCATTTTAGTATCCCTACTTCCTTAAACTTTTTCTACAACTATTACATTTACAAATACCCTGTTAAAGCTATAGAAATCGAAAACAATGATGTATGGGCATATAGTTACAAGCCTATGCCTATTAGTCCTTTCATTTTAGCGGCATTAACGCCAGATATAAGAAGGACTTTGTTAAACGACCCTTCTTTTCTGATGGCTAGTGTGTTTAATCCTAAAACGACTAGAACAAGCAATGTTAGTTATATCTACGCTTATTTCTTAACTGACTTTGGGAATCCTAAAGAAATTGAATACGATAACTTTTACTGTGTAGGTAAAAACAAGTTTATAGAGGTATATCAAATTGAATTACCCGAATACACTAAAAATTTCCTAACCAAAGTGTTGTTACGTAAATTCAATGAAATAGATCCCACTACTTTAAAACAAGTTTTAGAGAATACTAATGACAGCCACCACTATTCTGCCGTAAGAGCTTTAGCAAACAAAGAAACTTATACTGAAATTCCTTTGCTTACTAGTGCAGAAAACCACTGGAAAATTCCTTTACGATACTAATATACCCATGGTAAGGTACCTGTCTGAGATGGCAGGAGAAAGATAGGGGCCTAACAAGCCCCTATTTTTTATTCAGTAAATAACCATTTTCTTTCCCACATTGGTTTTGCAGTCTCTAGTTCGGTAATGTCTAGCTTAGACTTTTTCCTCTCTTGTTGAATAATATGCTCTGTCATATCATCAATAGTACGCTGTATGTGTTTTACTCCAGGAATAAACCGGTAAAAATAGTATCCTCTTTCCGTTCTATCTTTAGACAATCCTTTTTTAGTCAGTTCATTCTCCCCAACTATAAAATCTCGTGTCTCGTCAAAACTATTCCCTAGAAAATTAAACACATTTTCAAAGAAGGACATTGCAGGAATAGGACTTTGTAGGATTGCTTTGAAATCAACAGGATTATAGAAAAACAACATTTCTAGCCTTGCTCTTTTAAGCATTTTGTATCCTACGTTTAAGAAGCCATTTTCTTTATATAATGCTTCATCTTCATCATCTGCTCCTATACCTCCGGCCAACATCATAATCAACAATTTAAGCATTGCTAACACCCGTAATTCAGTGATAAACGCAGTGATTTCTTGTTCTCTAATCTCCTTAAAATGATCTAACGATAAATAGGGTTTATCAGGATTATTAGGGTCTTTAGCGTGATCCGGGTTATTTTGAATATACTTTTCATAATACATTTCTGCTAATTTATCAGTAGTACTCTTTTTAATAACACGGCTAGAGAAAGGCACTGCTGCTCTTAAACTTAGTAGCAAAGTTTTACCGATAAAATTGGCAAATTTTGTCTTAAAACCTTGCTCTCGGACATAAAGTTCCCCAAATAATTCTCCGGTTAAAACTCTTATACGTCCTACTTCATATTCTCCAAGACCGGGATCATATCTAAGTTCACCAAATCTACTTTGAACATTAGGCTTTATCCATCTTCTAAACATCAATAAAGACCTCATGTACATATTTCCCTGAAAAGCATCCATATCTTCTGACGTATAAGTACCTTTAATAGAAGAAGACACTCTTTTTACTTTCATGCGGAAATCCGCAAATGCTCTAGCATTTAACCCTTCATAAGATATTTTAACAGCTTGGTTTTTGCCTTCTTCTATCTTGAGTAATTCATGAATAGACTTTGTACCTTTTGGTAAAAATTCTAGTCTATCTACTCGATTAGGATTTTTAGGGTCTATTCCAAAATTCCTAGACATAGAGAAAAGTAAAATATTTGAGTTGGCCTCTTCCGGAATCTGGAATACCTTGTAAAAAACATTAGAGTTAAATATATTCCGTCTAAGCCAGCTCTTTGTCTCTAGACCTGCTCTAAAACCTTGGTTTTCTCGCTCAATTTTCCAATAATCCGCGATAGCAGTATTTGCTTTGTAATCTGCAGGATTAAAGAATTGTGCTTGGGCAGCTATCCATTGCTCAAAGGTAAAGTACTTTCTCTTTTTTGAATGAATATAAATGTTAGCATAACCTGTAATCCCACCTGCAAAACCTACTACATAATTAAACCCAAGAGCCATCACACGAATAGCATTATAAAGAATACTTAAGGCTTTGTTACTAGAAACACTTATACCGAAGACCTTAAATATTTGGTCTTGGTTAGTAACAGTATGTCCTCCGAGGTGCATTAACACTAACTCATTGTAAAGTTGTATTACAGCCTCTGAGTTTTTAGTCACTATAGGAATTTTATCTTGAGTCTGTATTCGGCCTAATCGGTCTGTTTGATAAATCTGTTGATGACGTAACAGTGCTCCGGCAGCGACAACAGTATCTTTAATGTTTTCCATGTGATGTTTAGTAATAACAGCACGAGAAAACATGATAATATTGTAGGTTAAGTCTTCACTCTTCTCAATACTTCCAGGATTCTTGGTAAAGTTTGCACGATACTCTCCCATTGTTTCATCCCAGTATTCAAAATTATCATAGTATAGTAAAGGAATATCTATATTATGCAAAGAAGTTGGGTCAATCATGTTAATATTACGACCCGCTTTTATTTTTAATGAATCTGACAAAAGCTTTCCAGAAATTTCCGCAGCTTTCTTAAAATTACCACTAGTCAATAAGTTATAAATCTCAGTAGCATCTTTCTTAATGTTTGCTACCATACCCTCGCCTATAAACTCAGGTACCATGTCGTTAAATTTACTATTGGTTTTTACATACCAATCGTAGTAAGTTTTAAGACCTTCCCCTAAAGCCAAGTATTCAGCATCTAAATACTTATCAGGCTCTTTAAGCTCAAGATAACGCATACGAGAGAAGCGTTTTGTCCACGCTTCATAATTATTCATATTGTTAGTTTGAAGCCATTCATTAACACGTATATTATACTCCTCGCTACCTTGACCGTATCTGCGGTCAAATATGGCTAGCATGCGTTTTTTCTCAGCTTCGTAGAGTTCTTGATAATTATCTTTTAGCTTGTAATACGTCTTGAAAAACTCTGTATCTCCTTTTTCATCAGCTTCTTTTACTCGGCGTAAAGCATCTTTATCCCATTTACGAATAAGTTTACCAGTAACAGGGTTATAAATTTTACTGTAAGCTTCGTTTAAAGACATGCCGTTTTCTTTAGCCCACTTTTCTAAAGCGTTTCTTTGGTCTAAAGCTTCCTGTAAGAATACAGCATGATCATTTTCGATAGAAGAATTTGCAAACTTTATCTCTTCGGCTGCAATTTCAAATAACGGGTTATCAATTTCAGAAAAAGTAGCTAATCCAGAAGCAATGTTTGTTACTCTGTCTTTTACAGTTTCTAAGACAGCAGGATTCTTTTCAGAAAGAATGTTTAGCATTTCTTCATGAAGAAAGGCTAAAGAAGAACTTGAATAATTTATAGCCTTTCCAATATGCTCATTGTTTTGATTTACAATGTTTAACACTTCTTGATTTGATAAAGACCCGTCTATAATTCTTTTAGCTATAGAAGACATCACTACCCCAGAATCTTCTTCTTGAGCTTCCTTAAAATAGTCTCTTAAGGTTTTAGTAACGTTTATTTCTTCTCCTTGGACTACTTGCACTTGGTCTACTTGATTTGACACAAGAGTCATAGCTTCTTGTGCCATTAAAAGAGTTTTCTGATAAGTTTCTAACTCAGCAGCAGCTTGAGACATCTCCCCCAAATTCATCTTTTCCAGATTCTTATTGACGTGCTTACTGACATTAATTATAGCTTCCGCTATCCCGGTTACAGTATGATAAAGAATAATCTCGTCAATAGCTTTATCAATAAGATTCATCTCTGCACCAATTTTGTCAAAATTAGGAGAGTCGTAAGGAATGCTTTTAAAGCTTTCTCTTAAAGCAGCTTTGCGGTCATAAAGAGTTTTAATCAAATAATCTAACTCTTTATTTTGAACACGTTCTCTGATAGCTACAATCATCCCTAATCCCTCGGTATTGGCCATAGTATATATGCCCCTAGCGTTTTTTACCGAGTATTTAGCTTTAAAAGTTTTACGAAACTCTAATTGATAGGGGATAATTCTTACTCTATTAAATTGCTCTGCAGACACCCCGTAACCTTTTATAAGCATAGACTTATAAATGTTCATTTGTATTTCAGCACTCTTACGTTTGATAGGGTGAACTTCCGGATTATGTTTGTAATGTTCTCCAAGCTCTTCTGTGTACATCTTTGAAAACCGAGCCTGCATAAATTTGTGGTCTAAGACATCTATGGCATTATCTGAATACATAACCATCATATCCATAGTACCCGCAATATCTTTACCGTCTACAAACTTGTCTACATACAAAGACATTTCTAAAAGCAACCATGCTTTATCATTTACCGCAGGAATTGTTTCTCCGGGACCAGCATTCTTTTGTAAACGTTTGTACTTAGCGTCATTTTTTTCTTTTTGGATATTTTCGATATCCTTTACAAGAAGTGCTGCTACTATTTTAATCTCTTTCAAAATATCTTGGGAAAAAGCTTCACTAGTTTTTGGCTTTTCAGGTATCTTTTTGCCTTTATACTCAATCAAGCCTCTTCCCTCTCTAGACATAATATCTTCATACATGTAATACTGCATCCAAGCATGGGCTATAGTGCCTACTTCTGCTAAGGATAAGTCGTCTAGATTTTTCCCCTTAAATAACTTTTTAGTAAAATCGGTAGGACGAAGCTCTACAGGAGTTCCGTCTGCTAAAACATACCTGTTTCCTTTTAGCTCATCTTCGGAAAAGGTATCTGGTTTAATTAAGTCTGATTTTTGGAAGATCTCTTCTAAAATAATATCTCTTGACTTACCAAGAGTTTCTTGGCGACTAACCCCCTTTTTATTATTACGGGCTCTTCCGTAGCCACGTAATCTTTTAGACTCTTCCTCCCCGGCTGTTTCCTCTGAAGTTTCCTTAAACGCCTGTATTCCTTCTACAGTAGTATTATCAAACACACTTTCTTCCGCAAATATTTGATACAATACTTCTGATAATCTTTTATCAGTAATGTTTTTTATAGGAGTAGAACGATTGTTTGGTGAACGAAAGGCATTTAAAATGCTATTTATAAATTCGTTAATAGCACTTACTAAACGCTGTACAGGGCTTTTAGCTTCAGTAAGCTTGTCATACCGTTTTACAGCCGTAGGAGTCAATACGCGCACCATGATTTCCTTTTGCATAGTAAAAGGATTTACATCTTGATACAAATCCTGTACTTCCATAACAATATCTTGGATAACAGGATCCCCAGATTCCATTATAGAACTCATTAAAGTATAAAAATCACCAGGATTCTTTGCCGCAAAAGCGTCTACAAATGGGTGCAATACTTCATGGACTGCAGTATCAATAGTAATATTTTCCGATACTACATAAACAGTATTGTTAAAATAAAATGCTGGTATTTTAGACATATCCTGAGCAAAAGGATTGCTAGTAGTAATTTCTAGATTTTTTGCTTGTAAACTTTCCATCTGAGAAAGTTCTTGTTGTAAAGCAGCTATTGTAGTAGCAAGCTGTCCTTTGGTAGTAGAGCCTTTGTAAGAAACTACTACTTGGTTTTCCGATACTTTAAAAGACATGCCAGGATATTTAGCTTGCAAAGCTGTCAGTGTCTTTGGTAAAAGTATTTTCTGATTTCCTGTAAGAGCCCCTGTTGCAGTCAATACTGTAATAGGCTGTGTCAAAGTAATTTTTTCTTGGTTATACATTTCCTGCGCTTGTTCCACAGAAATGTGTTCTATTTGAAGCATAGGAAACTTCTCTAGTATTTGGTCAAAAAACGCCTGTACTTGAGAATTAACTACGTTTTGCGACCCCAAGGATGGCTCCTTTAACTGTAACTGCGAAGATGATTGTACATAATTTTTAAATCCTTCTATATCTTGTTTACCTGTCTGCGCTACATATTGAGAGTATAGTTGTAGAGCTTGTTGTTTTTGTTGTGTATCGGGTATAAATGCAAAATCAGAAGCTCTTGCCGCTTCTTGCATATTTTTAGAAACCTCTAAATTAACCTCGCTCCTGTCAAAATTGATTTTATTTTGTATATTATTTAATATGAATTTCTTTAATTTCTCAGATGTAGATGTTTTATTAATTAATCTATTAATTAGATCAAAAATTTTATCAATTAAAGACTTATTTTGAGATATTTTAATAGTGTCTAATTTATTAGAAAATTCTTTATTAGTAAACAACTCAGATATAAATTCTTGATTATTTAAGAGTCCATAATATAAATTTGAAATAGATACTCCAAAATCTATATTTTTTAATTTTTTAAACGCTTCTTTATTTAATCCTAATTTATCAATAGCTTCTTCCCTAAGTTTAGTAATATGGGAATTAAATTCTTCATTATTCAATAATTCGTTTAAACTAATCACATGATATAATTCATGTATATAAGTTTTAATAAAATCTTGTAAATTTCTATGTGAATTTGGTAAAACAGTAAATTGTCCTGTATATAAAGCTTCTCCAGCACCGATAGTTCTTAACGCAGTAAACTCTATGTTAGAATTGTTTTTTATATACGGTATCAATTTTTTTAAACTATCCTTTAAAAATACATCTTCTGTTAATTCTAAAAGTTTATTAGATAACTCTAAAGTATTCTCAGAACTGTTTATTAATGATTGAATAGGAGTAAACCCTAAAGTTTCATATACTTTATTAGCTAATTCAGGATTTGACTCAAAAACTTCGAGGACACCTTCTTTAACTTTTTGGGACATTTGTTTTTGAAACTGCATAGTGTATTGCCCCATAGGGTCTTTATCCACTATTTCCCAAGTATATAAATCTGCTTGACCTACTTGAGTAAACACTATGTCTAGCTTACGATTATTTCTTGTGTTAAACTTCCCAAGTTGTTTTTGAGCATTTCTTCTTTGTTGAAAGCTTACTTCTTTCCGGTATAACCCAAGTTCTTTACCTATTGCTGTTTTAGAAGAATACCCTCGTATATAATCTTGAGACGGTTTGGCAAATTGTAAATTATTCGAAAAAGGGGTAGTTATAATAGGCTCCGCTTCTTCCAAAAACAACTCCTCGGCCTCGGTTTCGACATCACTGTAATCTACATTAGGCTCTTCATCTATGAACTCATTAGTATACATAGGCATAGAGGTAAGTTCTATAACATGTAAATACTTACCATCTTCTGTCTTTACCGCAGTAGCAAATACGTTGTCGTATTTTTGACGAATCTCCACACTCTTGTCAAGAGCAGAAGTCATTTCATCTAATCCAAAATCTTTGCTAACCTCTTCTACAGAATATGCGTATACCGGTATTTTTTGATTTGCGGCAAAGATTGCCCACGCAGCTTCTTCTCCTACTTGAGAAACAAGTCTTTTCCAGTCAGAACTATTTACATTAGGACAAATCATAGTCTTTTATTGTGTTAGCATTTAGTTTTTAAGTCCGCTCCTTCAATCAACCCTTTCTCATCTGCATATAAGCCTTTTGCAAAGTTAGCTTTCTCCGCTAATACTAATCCCTTATCATAGTTTTTTAAGAAATAAGAAGATTCATGTATGTAAGTTCTTTCAGCAGAGTCCGTAAAAGTAATTTGTTTATTGGCTCCATAACCTACGTCATAGTATACCCCTGCTATATTTACCGGATTACCCACAAATCTTTTAGCATTATTGAAGATAAATTGAATCGGGTATTGCGACAATCCATTTACTAACTGTCTTCTTTGAATATCGTCCGCTTCCCGTGAAAGAATATCCATAATGGTATGTGTAACTTTACTCATCTCCGCTAGGACCATAGATTGGTCAAACATTGGCATAAGATTGTACACATTTCTAGCTAAAGCACTTTGAATAATACTAAGATTAAACAAGTCTTGAAATAACTGAGGCTCTACTACAGCTACTTGTTTCATGGCTTCTTTTACTCCCCCTAGATTTTGTTTTAGCAAATCGCTATTAAGCTTTACAGCATCATAAGCAGTATTGCTAATACCTATTACAGGAATAAGTATATCTAAAGCCTCATTTCCATAAAGAGGGTGAGTAGAATCTGTTTGTATGTTAAGAACCCTTTGCGCTACTGTAGGAGTAGATTTACCCTTATACATTAACGCATTTATACGAGAGGTAAAACTATTGGTCGCCGGTAAACCGTGTTGTCCCATAGACAATACGCTACTACTCATAATAAAAGCCATTACTTGAGTGTCGTATTGACGTATGATTTTCTCTTTAGCTTCTGGATTATACCTAAAGGTTTCATCTAGATAACTCATAAATTCTTTATGTGCAGTAGATAATCCGGGCAATTCAAAAATGGTATATTGAGACATCATTTTACCAAATTGCGCACGAGCATTTACTGCTGCTTTTACATAATCAGGATAAAAATTGCCTCTGTTTTTGTATAAACCTTTAGACCGTAAAAATATCTCTTGCGCATCTAGATCTTTCTTTGCTCGACTTTTTGTTTCCGGAGTACTTTTAGTATACCGATCTGCAAATACTAGCTTACGAGGTTCTCTTAAATCCTTATTAAACTTATTAATTTGATAAACCACTATCATAGCTTTTATCTGATCTTGAATGTACTTAACAGACTTAGGATTACTATTAAAGCTATCCTCGTAATGGTCATACAATTCTTCTGCGTTTAAAGGAGTAAAAGTATCTACAATGCTTCCAAGCATTGCAAAAGGATTATTCTTTCTTCCTTTGTACTGTCCTTCAGTTACAACACCATACATAGCATATTTAATGCGATCAGCTAACTGAGCACTTTCTGGCGTAAAAGTAATTTTAGCTAAAAAATTACTAATTGCTGAAAGCAAACTGTTTTCCGCAGAAATTATCTTCCCACGATTAGCTGCTAAAGTATTAAGGTATTCTACTACTCCAGGCTGATTTACAATCCCTACCGCTTTCTTTACTCCGGTACCCATCATAAACATACTATATAAAAGAGGGGAATAATCTCCTACCATGTTTGCCTCGTACTGAGACATTTCTTTAGTAGCAGCCAAAGCTAAGTTTACAGCTTCATTCATCACTACACTTTTAAGCATATTGTCTTCATTAAGACGACTGCCTAATGGAATAGCTCCGTTTTGTAAATACTTAGGGTCTAATAATATTCTTGCCGTTAAAGACATTTGTTGAAAAGGAGTATTCTTTGCAAAACCAGTAACTGGTAAAGAATAATTCCCGGGGATAGTAACTCCTTTACGCTGAAATATCGCATAAGAACCTACTGTGTTTGCACCAATTTCTATAGACCTATTGGCATTTTTGAAATTGTTTATAGTTTCAATGTTATACCGTAAAGTAAGTAAATCAAAATAAGAACGTTCTGTTTTAAGTTTACGGCTTAAAAGTTCTGTAACTACTCCGTCTTTACCTGTAAACATACTAGTATCTAAAGGCAATAATGTCTGACCTATGTTATTAGGATGCAGAGTAATTCTAGACATAGCCTCTACTCTATAATTCTCGAGAGCTTTATAGTATAAATAATCGGATACTGGCAAAGTAGGAGTTTGTAATCCTGCAATCTTTTCTTCACCAGAAATATCTTCTTGCGCACCTTCTTCATCTGTTACGGTTACAGAAGGAACAATCATCTGCATATTATTGTCAAAGTCTATAAAATCATTAGGTTCTATATACTCCAACTCTCCATTTACAACCCTGTAGTTTTTACCATAGATAGTTACAACGTCACCGTCAAAGTCAGATCCGTCTTTACTTACTTGAAATTTAGGCACTATGGCCATATTATTTAATACAGGGGGTAGAAAGGCTATAACTTGTCTAGCATCCCCCAAATTGGGCCCTGTATATGGTATCCTAATCGAATAAATAGAGCGTATTTTAGTCAAAGCGGACTCTTCTCCTGTGGACTCAAATCTTTCTTGGTCTCTTTGAATTTCGTTATTAAATAAATCAACGGCTCTTTTAGTCAATCTTTTAACTCCATTTGCATCTTCAGTACCATATTTGTTGGCCACATATTTCCATAAGCCTTCCGGTAACGGTATTATTGTTTGCGAAGGAAGCCAAGTGCCGTCAGCTTTTTGTCTGTAAGGTTTAGGGCTGTATTCCGCTCCTTCTGTAATAAAAGAGCTTACCTGATATTGCTTAGAACCAACAGTTTTTTGTTTAATAACTCTCTTTTCAAATATAGTAGACAATAGACTTTTAATGTCTCTTAATTGTCCTAACTCTTCCAGAAATACAGTTTCTCGATAACCATTATCTGCTTTAAGTTTAAGTCTAGTCAGAGCATTAATAATGTCTCCTGTTACACCTGCTTTTATTAAACTGTTATGCAGTAGTGTGTGTAACTCATTTAAGGTATAAGTACTATTCTCAAGGATATTTTCTACAGCAGAAGCCGCTCCAGAAACATTCATGCCGATAATACTATCCACTAAGTCTTTCATAGACTTGTTTACAATAATCTCGGTTACTTGCTCTAAGCGTTGAACGTCTTGTTCTAGATCTGCAAACTGAGAATCAATTACGCCATTGTCGTAAAGGTTAATTGTAAATAACTTTTCGTACTGGGTGGGCTTTGTAATGTTGCGTTGCTCTTGTTCAGAAACTTTTACCTGTACTCCTAAGTCTTGATAGGAAACTACATTAGAAAGCCCTTTGTTATTAATGTACTCTTTAGCTACACCTTGTAGATTGTATGTGTGAGCATTTGCAAGTTTTACCCCGCTCTTAAATGAAACTAATCCTACATTAGAATTAGTCATAAAATCAGAGATTTCTTTAAACTTCGTATTACCTTGAAATAGTCGAGGAATATTCGGGAAAATTATTTGCTTGCCTACATACATAGGACTTATCTTTTGAGGACTTTCTCCTGTGTAATTCTCTGTGTTTTTGTATGTGCCCACTACTCCAAGCTTTAATACAGTTATGCGTATTAAATCGATATCTTTCTCTGTAAAAGAATCTATACCTTGAGAAGAATATTTACGATAAAGCTCGTATACAGCAGGACTACCTAATCCTTTGTGCCGCTCAATTACAGAAAACCATGCTGATATACTCATGATGGCCATAGAATCGGCATAACTAACATTAGTGTGAGCTTTAGTAATTCCGGCTATTTCTTTTGGATTTACACCCATACTACTTAAAAAGCTTTTTATAGATTTCTGCATATCAGAATAGATTGCAGGATCTTCAGTCTTCATATTGTAAATAGGGTCTTCCAGAGTAACAGACACTATATTACCGGCTTCTGCTATTTTAGCGTTACGCTGAGATATTTGTAACCACTTTAGCTTTTCTTCAGTAGTAAATCCTTGTTGCTGTGTCCATTCAAGAAAGTTTTTGCTTTCGGCCGTATTAAAAGGAATAACTGTATAAGCTTCATTGGTACCAAGATTTACAGAAATATCTCTTGTACTGGAGGCCATACTTAAACGGTCTGTAGCATCCGCAACATTCTTAAAATATCTCAAATCGCCTAAAAAGAAATGGCTGTACTCAAAATTGGCCATAAACTGAGACAAAGCTACTTGAGAAACTACTTCCCCTACTGTAAACTTAGCTAGTTTATTATTTCTAATAGCTAAGCGGCGGTCATTCATAGAAGCTTCATCAGAAATTTGAAATGGAATAAATCCTTGTTCAACCCAATAGTTTCTTTCTGAGGACACTATTCTAGATATAAACTGCTGCAAATAGTTATTTACTGCTAATTCTAACGCATAAGCTTTACTAGTAACGTCATTATCTTTTACCTTTAAAACACTTTTCGAAGTAGTAGTATCTAAAGGCATAGTTTCAAAAAGCAGTGATTTTATTTCAGAGTCTGTTATCCCCGCTTGTTTTAAGTACCCTTCTAAATCTCTAAAAACTCCTAAATGATTAAACCGGTCAGAAGCAGTTTTCTCTACCGCATTTAATTCTTTCAATTCTTTACTCGCCATTTTACGAGTATTCATAATTTCCATTTTTAGGTATGTCCTAAAATATGGTAAAGCTTTATCGACAGTAATACGCTGAGGAAGCCATTTTTTCCCCAGCTCGTCTACATTCTGCCTACTTTTGTAATCAGTTTCTGTACTAAAATCTATAGAAATAATCGAGGGTCTATCCCCCTCTTTAATAAGCAATGGTTTATCGGCTACCATAACATTATGAATAGCCTTTTTAACTAGGTCTAGTTTAGTTAATTGTCGGTATGTTTTTCCTATAGGAACTTTTTTAGGAAGAGTTTGTTCAAAGTTTTGGTCATTTCCAAAATGTAAATGCTTACCTGATTGCCATGCTTTGGCAAATAAAGTAACCGGCCCATCTTCTGAACTGTAGTCTAAAACAAAAAGTTCTGGATAAGCATCGTATAATGCCGGTATTTTTTCTGCTTTTGAAACATTATCGGTTGCATAATTTAAGTAAGTAGTTTTAAGCTGACGATAATTATACAACTGAATACCGTAATGCATATTTCCATGAGGATCTTTATACCGGTATTCTTGATTATCCTCAAAAGAAGCTATAGCTAATGCAGAAGAAAGTCTGTTTAGGTAAGACTTGAGGGGGATATTTTTACTATAAGCTTCCCCAAATAATTCATTACTGTTTAACCCTAATAGCCTGTCTAAAAATTGAGTTAAATCGTTAAGTCTAGTATAGATAGCTTCCCCGTGAGGGTCAATAAAAACCAAAGATTTTTTATCTACATAGGTCTTTAAGGCATTATCAAATATTGGTAAATACAGCCCATATAGTTTAGCCTTTTCAATAGCTTTTAGCTTTTGTTGGTGTAAAGTTTTACCCTCTTTTATATTGATTGCCTTTGCTTTTTTAGGGTCAAATTTTCCACGAGCACGTTCATTATACCAATGATTTTTTAAGGCTGATAAATAAACTTGACCTCTAGAAGCAATCCCGGCATTTTCTGCGTAAGTAAAAGGCTCGCTTTTTTCATTGACTATCTCTTTAGTCGTATCATGCTGTAATAGAGTTTTAGCAAATTGCTGTACAAACTTAGTAGCAAAACTATTTTGGCGAACCTTGTTTTCAAAATTACTGTCTTGAAAACTAACTTTACCTTTAGCCAAAATAATCCTTTCCATTTCCTCTAATATGTCCTGGTTATCTTCAGAACGATATTCTCCTAAACTTAATAAATCTACCATTTTAGCTAAAGAAGCATCTTCATTTTGAAGTGCCTTCTTAGCCATTTTAGTAAGCATTACCCTAAAATCTATGGGGGTATCTGATAGCAAATTGTGTAGCTGTATTCTATATTTATGACCGTTAATAAGAGTAGGAAGACCTATTTGACCTACTGAATGAGCTAAATATCTTCTACCTCTGTCGTCAGTTTCAATAGTATATTCAGGGAAATGATTAAAGAAAAAGTGTATAGAAAATTCTCGTATCCTTGTTTCATCTATCATAGTACGAGTTTCTAGATGTGGCAAGTGCGGGATATCGTCTTCGTCCAAAAGTTTATCTTCGTTAAGCTCAGAGGTTCCCTCAAGATTTTCATCTACGGTGTTTTGGTCTTCTTGTGCAATACTGTCCGCTTCTGTATCCCCCGTAGGATCTAATTCCATCTTTATATCTGAATTTCTCATATAGCCCGCATAATTAAGTTGCAATTGCGCAGGATTATTTTGAATATCAGTTTTAAGATTATTGATAGTATTTATTACTTCTTGAATATTTTGACGAGCAGAAGGGTTAAGCTTTGTGTTTGTAAGCTTTTCTTGATAATCGTTTTGCTTAGACTCTAAATAACTTACAATTTCAGAAGTCATGTATTCCCAAACTTCTGGCATGATAGTTAAATTAGAAACCATTTGAGAAATGTTTCTATATTCGGAAACATACATGTCTTGATTAAGCATCACGTAAGAATGCAGTATAGCGGTTAAGCCGTCATATACCTGCTTTCCTATATTGGGAGAGTATACATTACCCGCAAGTCTCAAAGAATGCTCTGAATAAGCTTTGTAAATATTGTTATGCTTTATCCATTGACGAACTTCTTTTATAGTAGGAAGAACGTCTTGTTTTTCCGGATGATTGAATACATACCATGAAGAAAAACTTTCAGGATCTGCAAGAGTAGGATTAGCTAATTGATCTAAAATGTAGTCTGCAAACTGCTCTCCATATAGACTTACTAAATCAGAATAGATAGTATTATCTGCTATTACTTGAGTACCATCTTGTAAGGTTACTAATACCTGAGCACACTTCATAGTTTACACACATTTAAGTTTAGGTTCTTTAGCCTGATCTTCGATAAATCCTTTTATCTCTTCAACTCGTTCAGTTTCCATAAATCCGGTAAACAATACTTTACCTACTGCTTTTTCTTCCCGAGTAGGATAAAACGTCAAAGTAGAATCGTTTGTCAATCTATCTTTTCTGGCGGGGTCATTGTAAAAATCAGCTAGCGTTTCTACGATATCTTGTACAGTTACACCTTCCATTTCAGATGATTCAGGATCTGCAAAAGTTGAGTTCAAAGATTTAATAAGTTGTCCGAAAGTGTTGTTATAGCGGGGATTTGATTTAATAGATTTAATTTGGAGACGACCTACTTTTTCTTCAATAACCATTTCAAATTGATAATTCCATTCATCTACTGCAGAGCCATCATTTTTCATAAATACATAAACCGGCTTGTCTAAATAATCTTTGGCTAAAACAGGATTATCTACTGTAGATAAAATAGGCGCATTAGGCTCCATACTTCTAATAGATAAGTTATTAAACAAATCAGTAGAAAATCTTACTGCCTGTAATTCAGATGCTTTATCTAGTATCTGAATCTCTTGAGCAGGAGCAGCAGCAGGAGTAGGAGTAGTTACTGTTTTATTAGGAGCCTTTGGAGAAATAGTCACGGGTTTTGTAGTTGTAGTTTTCACAGTAGTAACAGTCTTTCCTTTTTGCGAAGGTTTGGTTTCTACTTTCTTTTCTTCTTTGGGTTTAGTTACCGGTGCTTTGCCGTACTTGTCTGCAAAAGTAAAATAACGATTTATAATCATAGGTTTATCACCTTCTTTGCGAACAGAAACGGTAACAGTTTTGGTATCCATGATATAGTCTTCATAGCTGTTATAACTATCAGCAGACAGCAATACTTCCTTAGTAGTAAAATTAAGCCCTTTAGGAACCTTAAACCCTTTGCTATCCCTACCTAAAGCACCATTAGGCAAAAGACCCTCAATACTTACATTATGATACTTAGACTCTATAAAATCCATAAGCAGTTTTACTTGCGGATTCTCTTTGTTTACAGATACATTTCCTGTTTTAACATTTACTGAAACTATATCAGAAGCCCTAAGTATTTCTTTAGGACCTTGCGGCGGTTGGTACATGACCATAACATTACCAACTTCGTCTGTAAACGTAGTAATCTGATATGCTTTTAACGGAGTAGTAGCATCAATTTTGTTGTTAGCAAAATCAATCTGGCTGTTTAGCTTGTAATTAATAAACAAGCTTATTAAGTCAGGTTCCCCCGCTTTAGGAAATAGTCTTATCTGCCTACCGTTAAAGTCAAAAGTGGTATTGAAATCATAACCCCTACGGCCAAGATAGCCCAAGATATTTAATACTGTATTGACAATATTTTCTTTGTGCTTATTATCAGCAAGTGTATTTACTTTAGCCCGTGCCCAAATGCCTGATTCATTTACTATGTAAGGCATATGCTCTTGAAATGGGGTAATCATATCAGAAGTTACAAAAGGAGTTTCTCCTGCGTTTTCCATTTCATTTTCTACCCGACGTATAAAATTAGCATTGTTAATTACTACTCTGGCTTTAGAACCCATTCCTTCTTTAGCAGAAGTAAAATTCCACTCCCCTGTTTCTGTGTTCTTATCTGCTTTAATTACGCCATTAGAAATATTTTCTATAGTAAGCAAAGCTGAAATTCCATCAGCAACTGCTGCTTGTAAGGAATTTCTCCAAGTATTATACTCCTCTTCTTTGAAAGAAATATATGCTTTTAATATGTTAGCCTCATCTTCAATATTGTAAACTTCAACCGATTCATCTGACTTTGTAAAATACATTTTACCATCTTGCTCTCGGAAGTTAGGGTTTGCCATAACATCCTCAATAGTATATCGTAAAGTAGTATCTCCGTCTCCTTGGTAATAAGTACTTGTTTCAGCAATACCGGTAAACAAAGCTCTGCCATTATAAATTAAAGGCAAACCTTTTTTCTTATCAAACACTACCCCATACAAATCTCGGGCTCCTCTAGGAATTAAACTTCGTTTCTCAGCGTTTTGCTCATCCGTTAATACCTCTCCTACGTGAGGACCAGAATACACTCGCAATTCATATTTTGAAGTGTCCTCCGGACGCAAAGTATTTACCCAATCATTAAAAGCTAAAGAGTTTGGATTGTCCCTTAAAGTATTAGTTTTTTCATCCCATACTCCGTTAATAGTCGTATAATGGTTATCCTTTTTTATAGAATACCAATCTTCAACCATATTGTTAAGTTCCGGAGATTCTTCTTGACTTTCGTTATTTAGGTCTTGCTGAGGTTGTTTGTTAAAAACAGAATCCCAAATTTGTTTGGATTCTTCTTTAGCCTTTTGCAATAAAGACATTTCATAAGCAATGTCCTGAGCTAATTCTTTAAGCCGATTATTACTTTCTTGAAGTTGCTCTTGATACCCACTTATCTGCGATTCAAAAGTTTTTCTACTAGCCAAAAGGTCAGACAATTCTTGACCTGTAAAAGATTTATCTAAAGTTATAGCCTTTCGCAAATCTTTTTTAGAAGTAAAGGCATCTAGTATTTCTTGATAATATGGTTTAAGCAAATTGCGTACTTCCTCTAAAGCATTACTATTGTACTTGCTAAGTTCCTCATTGTAAATTTTAAGGTTTAAAGCCTCGGCATTAGGCGACCCTTTAAGCTTGGCTTTTCTAGAAGGGTCATCTAGAATAGGTTTATTATTGATTAGTCTATCAATCTTTTCTTTATGGGTTTCATAAATCGTTTTAAAGGTATCCGCAAAAAGAAGAGCATTTAAGTTACCAGAAGGGTCTAGAAAAGATACTGCTACTTTATTAAGTAATTGAGACTGCAACAAGTCTAAAGACTGCTTACTGTCATTAATAAGCTTTTGCAAATGCCGTACAATAGAAATATACTCTGTTTCTAAAGCAACTAAAGCATTTAGGTCTTCTTGTTCAAATAACTGCAGATTACTTTCTTTAGCATCTTTCAGTTTTTGAATGATTTCTTTTGGGATGTAATACTTATATTCTAATCCTTGTTGAGTTGCAGTTTCAATAATTGGAGCAAATTCTTGGAAAGTTTCCGCTCTTTCTATGTCTAATTGTTTTTGCTCTTCAATTAAAGCATTAACTTCTTCTAAAGCACTGGTTAAGAAAAGAATTTTAGACTTGAGCATTCGCAAGATTTCTCTGTAAGTAGCTCTCTCTTTTTCAAAAGACTCTAGATCTTTTTGAATGGCTTTGCTTTGAGTAGCCATTTGTTTTGGACTTAGCTTCCCCTTTTTAAGTTCATCTAACCTCGCCTGAGCCTGCTGAATTTTTTTACCGGTTTCTTCTAATGACAAGGAATTACGCTGAAGTTCCGTTTGACTTTCTTGAATAGTTTGAGCAATAGAATTAGAAATTGCTTGATTGTTGTCATATATCTGCTGGTTAAGCAAAATAGCTTTTCCCTGCTCAGGAGTTAGAATATTATCCGGATTCAGTACATCCTTAATCTTTAGAATACTTTCCGCATTTTTAAGATTTAAGGTTATTACATCTAAGGTAACTGTATTAGTATTTGATCCCCCAATAGGCTTCAACCTATTAAACGCAATTTGTCCTTCTTTAGGTTTAGAAATAGTATAGTACTCTCCGTCACTATCTTTAATTACTACCCCAGAAGAAATCATTTCCACGTCTTCTCCTGCAGCATTTTTTACAGAAGTAACATGTCCTTTATCTTTAAGAGCTTTTACAAAACTGTTATAGTTTTCTTTAGCCTCTGTCTGAAATCTATTTAAGTAAGGAGTTAAAGGCTTTTCTCCGTATTGCTTGATAGAATATTCAGCAAAGTCTTTGCTAAACAACTGTTCTTTAATAGCCTTTAACTGGTCTATTTCCATACGCAATCTTTCACGATTGTTTTTGTCAATAACACTATCTTCAGGCTTATCTTCTAACCCTACTTCTTCAAGCTGTCTTTCAGCATACTTTTGACGAGCATCTATAACAGAGTAATACTTTTCATACCCTAAAATTACCTCATCTTTTATTCTTGCAAAAGCTTCTTTTTCTAAAGCTAGTTTCTTTTTAGCTTCGTCAGTTTCAGCAATCTCTTCTTTAAAAACAATTCTTCCGGTTTCTTGGTCTATAGCATTAAACTTATTTAGCAAAGGAGTTATGATTTCTCCTATTTTACCTTTAGTCTTGTCATAGCTAGTTTTAATGTCATCATAATACCCTTCCATCATTTTTTGGAAGCCTTCCGGTAACTTTTGACCAGGCATCTTAAACCCAAGAGTAGTCATCTGGTCTTCTAGATTAGCTATAAACCTTTCTCGGCCTTTAGAAGAATTCATAAAGACGTGAGCAATTCCTCCTATCTGAGTTAAAAAAGCTTTTGTTTGAGGGTCGTAGTTGCCTTGTTCATTAGCACGGGAAATAGCAATATCTCCCAACAGTGCAGTAGCTGTATTGAAAAGAGTTTTTCCTGCTTTATCAGGGTCAAGCTTTAAGGTGCCATCCGGATTTATAATAGGTTCTTGCGTTTCAGGATCTCTTTCTACAAAGTCAGAAAAAACAGGCATAAAATTACTTAGACCTTCCGAATACATTTTATAGTAATCGTTGAGCAATTTTTTTGTCCTGCCTGATTCTTTATACACACTTACTCCTCCGGGCAGAAGACTTAAAAAAGCACCGAAAAAAGCTGCTTCCTGAGCTTCGGATAATGCCCAAGCATTTGCCCATGACTTTACTATACCGTTCATAGACCCCACAAAGTCTATTTTATCTTCCTCTGTAAGTTCAGGATAAAGTCCTGCTAACTCGGCTGCTCCCGTCAGATAACTTTGAATAGCTGTTTGAGTATATTCTTCAAGACCTTCCGTAACAAATTCTCCTGCAATACCCGGTAATGTCCTTTGTGCTACAATCCCCGCTTTTTTCCATTTGGAAACATCTGATAAACTTTTTTTAAGCAATTTACTTCCGTTT
>Ga0208161_1000535_pt1 | contig 21565 bp, 36 predicted proteins | sample CB_VirMetaG_3_FD_184538 | JGI IMG/M metagenome (GOLD analysis project Ga0208161, IMG submission 184538) | Freshwater to marine saline gradient viral communities from Chesapeake Bay - CB_1508_1S Viral MetaG (SPAdes) (version 4) | ecosystem: Environmental > Aquatic > Marine > Coastal | place: USA...
AGCCAGCAGGAGCTAAAAGGCCCGACGATCACGATGGCAATGGCTAAGCGTGAAGGCTGGGCAACGAAATCGGGCAGCAAGTGGCAAACCATGCCCGAGCTGATGATCCGCTACAGGGCCGCAGCGTTCTGGGGCAGGTTGTATGCGAGCGATCTGCTGCTGGGTATGCAAACCCAGGAAGAGGCGCTCGATATAGAGACCGTGAGCGTTGCTGAGGCGCCGGCCACCAGCGTGGCGGATCTGAACGCCAAGCTGCAGACTGAAACCCCAGCAGAGGTAGCGGATCAGGATGAACTCTTCTGACTACTTAACCGCGACGCAGTTAGCGCAGCGCTGGGGAGTGCACCCTGACACGCTGATGCGATGGCGCAAGGCGGGCAAGGGTCCGCCGTATTTCAGAACGCCCGGTTTCGTGCTCTACCCCCTGGCCGAGGTGGAGCAATACGAAAAGGCCAACACCATCACCCACGATTGATCATGAGTTTCAAGCTGAACTTAAGCATCTTCAAAAGTACAAAGCCCGATAGCAAGATCGACTTTTCGGGCATGTTGAACGTTAAGGTTGAAGAGCTAGATGCGTTCTGCGCATTTGTACTTAGCCAAACGCCTGACCAGTACGGCAGTGTGCAGGTGCCCGTAAGCGGTTGGAAGAAGACCAGCAGCAAGGGGTTGGCGTATGTAAGCGCTGTGGCGCAACCGCCGCGTGATTGGGTGCCACCTGCTGCCGGTGCCACTGCTGCAGCGCAGAGCCTGGCCGCGGCCACTGATGGCGTGGTGGCTGAGGTGGCTGAGGATTCGTTCTTCTAGCGTCCCATCAGCTCACACTCAAGCCGTGCGATTTCGTTCACGGCTTGCTGCAGCAGCTGCTGCTGATAGCAGACCTGTTTAAGGAGCGCCGCGGCCATAGCGCCCGCATCCTCGCTGTATAGCAGGGTGCGGGCTTGTTTTTCGATCTCGAACTGCTGCTCTGGCGATAGCTGGACAGCCATCCACTCACCGAAGTTCATGGTGCCATAGTGGTGGTGTACAGACGCACGTTAGCGAAGCTGTGAACTGCCCCCAGTGTGGTTGCAATCAGATCCGCGCCATTTCAGTCAACAGCAAGCGGCCGGACAATGTGACCAGGCAGCGGCGCTGCACCGGCTGCGCGCATGTTTGGTACACGGTGGAGCTGCCTGTGAGTGTGGCGGTGATTGGGTGGTCGCGTGAGAGCGGTGGCTCCAAGCCGGTGCTGCGGGTTCCGGTGCAACTGGCAGTCGGTAGCGATGCGGTGTAACGGATTGCAACACGCAATGGTTGACGGTGCCCTACGGGCGGGGTATAATGGCCACACGAGGGGAGCGGTCCACTCGTAAAACTCAACCGCCGCGGAACGGATCACACGACGCGACACCACGAGATCAACACGGCCCGACTAAGCCCGCACCGCCGGTTGGCCCGGCACACCTATCCACCCACACCATGAAACAGGCACTCAAAAGCGACTGGGGGCCGATTCTCTACCTATGGACTGCTCAGCTCGCCGAATCCCTAGTGGCCGTGTACGTCGCCGGACTGATGTTCGGCGCATGGCTGCATCGCCTCAACGACCGCATCGCAAGGATGGTCGCATTATGAACCGCATCAACAACGCCATCTGTTTTCTGATCGTGGCGGCTGTGTTCGCCATGATCGGCATCGAATCCGGCGCGCATCATGCGCCCACCCATTCCGGCACGCAGCAGGTGGTGCGTCATGACTGAACGCCGATATTACTTCCAGATCCCGAGCGCAAACGTGATTGATTGCGTCATGGCTTGCAGCCTTGCCGACGCGAAAGAACAAGCGTTTAAGGAATACGGCCACAAGTGGCCAGACCTTGAATGGATCAACGCCGAAACCGTTACCGAGTCGATCATCCATGGCTGAGGTGCAAGGCGCGCTCCTGCAATGGCGCACTGATGAGACTGAGCTAGGCAACTATGGCGAAGGCGTCAGCCGCCCCCGCCACAATGCCCGCGTGAAGGATTTCACGGTGCTGGTGCGGTTTCCGCAGACCACGCCAATCAAGTGGTACACGCGCGCCGAATCAAAGCGCGCTGCTGCCAAATATGCTCGCAACCGCTGGCCGCACGCTGTAGCTGTGGAGGTGCTGTGAACGATATCCGCAAGCGGCTAGAACAGCTGCTGACCGATTCCGGCGCCTACCGTCAAGGCCAGCAAGATGAACGCGAGCGCCTCCAGAAGCTGATTGATCTACGCATTGATCAGCTTTATGGCCTGACCGGCTTGCGCAACCGCCAGCAGCTTTGCGAAGAATTGCTGCAACTCCGCCAAACGCTTGAACCATGAAGGAACACCAGCTCGATCAGCAACGCGCCGAAATGATGGAAGCGCTGTATGAACGCAGCGGCCGCACTTGCAGCACCTACACCGGACTGTGGGAGGAGTTTTGCCGCGACATAGCCGCCAATTTCCGCGACACGGATTACCCAGAGATGCTGGCCCGTGTGGTGCGTGCAATGGATGCCACTGAATCAGTGATGACGCAAAAGCAGGCGCAGCAGGCCATTGAGGTGTGCCGCCAGCAGCTGCTGGGGGATAAGTGGCGCTGATGCCAGAAGGCCGCCGGTTTAAGGCTGGTGAGCACAATTACGCCGCGATCCTGACGCCAGAGCTGGTGCGCAAACTGCGCCAGCTGCAGCGTGAGGGATGGAGCTATCGCCAACTTGCAGCAGAGTTTGATGTTGACGAGAAACACGCATGGCGCATCTGCAAACGCATCGCTTGGGGATGGCTTGATGACTGACGCGATCAACCCGGCCCACTACCGCCGCGGGCCGGTGGAAGCTATCGACGTGATTGAAGCTGCCGTCACTGACGCCCCGCATATGGTCCCGGCTTACCTGCAGGGCCAGGCGCTGAAATATCTGCTGCGGATGTGGTGCAAGGGCAACGCCTTGGAAGATGCCCGCAAATGCCGCTGGTATTTGGACCGCCTTATAGCCAAACTGGAGGGATGATGCCCTACCTGCCAGGTCTATCCATGCTTGAGCGCTGGGCGATTGGCATCCTTGTGCGCAGTCGCCGCACGGGGCTGGTGGTAGTGAAGCCATACGGCCGCGGCGAGATGATCGTTGCAGCAGACCAGACTGATCCAGTTGCGGCTTATGTCACCAATGGCCCGGATGAACCGGCCAGCATGACGCTAGAGCGAATCTTCCATCAGCCGGCCTACGGCGAGGGAGAATGATCAGCCTGCACGCTGGCCGCCTGCTGCTGGTGTGCAGTCGCGCTGATCGGAATTGGCACGCGCGCGTGGTGCTTGGCCCCAAGCCTGAGCACCAGCTGGACATGGATACGGGCACGGTGCACTTGCAGACGGCGCTGATCAAAGCGCAGCAGATTTACCAGGCTGCGCGCAATCGCATACGGCCCGTTGGCGGCCCGCTGATGTGCTGGGATTGTCACCACTGGGATATGCGGCAGCAGCGCTGCGGGCTGGAGTTGCCAGAATCAAAACGTAGCGGCGGGCGTTATGCGTCCAGGTGTGAGATGTATGTTCGGCACGGAAGTCATCAGCCGCACGGATCGTGATAGCGGCTATATCGAGACGTTGATGCCGGTACGCGGTGAGGTGTACTACCGCAGTTGCGTCGGTGGCACCTGCCGCTACAGCTCGGACCTATGGCAAGCAGAGATGTACCTAGATCAGCTGCTGGGCCAGAGCTTCAGTTGATTGGTTGGCCGGTAGCCAGGGCTCACGCACCACTGGCCTCACCGCAGCCGGCCGCTGCGGACTGTTGAGACGTTGAAGAAACATCTCGCCCAAGATTATGGCTCAGCTTGTAGCCACTGCGCGATGGCCCATTCGCCTAGTGCTGACCAGAACGGCTGAGCGCGATACCAGTCCACCCAAGGCTTGTGGCCCTTGCTGCAGTTGCAGCCCATACAGCAGGCGACCAGGTTACTGGGGATTGTGGCGCCACCATGCGCCTTTGGGATGACGTGATCAATGGTGGGGCTGCGGCCTAGATCTGAGCCGCAGTATGCACACTGATAGTTCCAAGTCAGCAAGATCTGATCACGGGCGGATCGCCGCGTGACCAGTCTGGTCTCATCAATCCGGTGGCGATCCACAGAGATCCATTGGGATGGGCACCGCGTTCACCTCGATGTCGATGATGTCCTCATCGGATCGGATGAACTCAGCCATATGGCTGTAGATATCGCCCGGCAGATCGTCTGCGGACGTGTTGGATCGTATGAACAGCTTGGCGTTGATCTCCAGGAAGTAGCCCTGCATGACCGTGCGCCGCTTGGCATACGGTAGCGGTCGCCACCGCGACAGGCCCTGTGACGGATTGTGAACGGGTCCCCCTCGGTTGGCAGAGTGCACCGTCTGCGGGGTATAGTTTGCACATCGACAGCCAACACTCCGATGACTCTCCAGCAAGTCCGCCAACTTCAAGCCGCCGAACGCGCTGCCAAAGATGCTTTTTATGCAGCCGCTGGCGCACCCGGTTCCAAGATGACCGCTAAGCAGATCAAACTTCAGGCCGCCATGATTGAGACCACCAAAGCTCGCCAAGCAGCAATGACCGCTTACGCCGCGAATTTCTGATGCGAGTGCTGGTCGCTTGTGAGTACAGCGGCCGCGTCCGTGATGCTTTTCGCCATCACGGTCATGACGCTTGGAGTTGTGACCTGTTACCCACAGAAGTGCCCGGCCCGCACTTCATGGCTCCGGTTGAGCACGTCTTGAATCTGGGCTGGGATCTGATGGTGGCGCACCCGCCCTGTACGCACCTAGCCGTATCGGGCTCGCGTCATTTTCACCGCAAGCAACGCGAGCAGGCCGAAGCTCTCAACTTTGTGCGGCTGCTGATGTCTGCACCAATTCCTCGTTGGTGCATCGAGAACCCGGTGAGCGTGATCAGCTCAGCAATCAGGCCACCGGATCAGATCATTCAGCCTTGGCAATACGGCCACGGTGAAGTCAAGGCCACCTGCCTCTGGCTCAACAACCTGCCCAAGCTCCGCCCCACTGAATGCGTGGACGGCCGTGAGGCACGGGTGCATCGGATGCCGCCAAGGCCTGATCGCTGGAAAGAGCGCTCACGCACCTATCAAGGGATTGCCAATGCCATGGGAGACCAATGGGGATCCAAGCAACTTCCGCCTACTGTTCAGCAAAAATCGCTATTTGCATGACCTACATCCTCCGCATTGGCCCGTGGCATATCGGGCCATTCGTTACCCATCAGGCCGCCAGCCACTTCGCTGAATGCCATGGCTGCGATGACTACACCATGATCCCGATGGATGATCCTGCTGAGGCGCCCGGCAAGATCTACCGGCTCCGCATGGCGCCGCTTGACCATCCCATGAAAAAGGCGCCGGCTGCTTAGACCGACGCCTGAAACCTCGACTCTCCGAGCGAACGCTAGCCCTTCTTGGCGTACCTGCCATGGATGAAATTGTGATGATCGCGCCCGGTTGGGAATCGCCCGCGTTCTAATGCCTGCCGCATGTTTTCGGCATGATCACCCCATTGCAGATTCTGAAGCCGGTTATCGGTGGCATCATCGTTCAAGTGCAAGACAAAGGGCTTTTGATCTGGATTTGGCAGAAAAGATTCTGCCACTAGCCTGGCCACATTCATTGTGAACTCGCGGTTTTCCTTCCAAAGGGAAACCTGTTTGCGTTTGTAGTTTACACCAGTTTGGATGTTTGTTTTCTGAAATAACAAACGCCCACGCATGGTTCGCTGTTTAAGTTTGGGGTGGTTCTTCAATGCCACTATTCGGTCCACGCTTCGCACGCGACCGTAATCAGAAACCTCGTAAAAGCCTTCAAACCCGGCAATAGGCAGCCAGCGCTCAGCGGCGTAAAATTCAGTCATCACTGGTAGAGCAGTGGTCACGGGCTGGGCGTTGACGCGCCGCAGCCCAACAATCTTAGCCCTTACTGCTGGTTACTCCCAAATCGCAGTTATAGCGCCCTTTTTTGTCGTATCCGACTTCTGGCTCGCCACTGACAAGCAAGAACTTCATCTGACCGATGCGCATTCCCGGCCAGATTGGCAGCGGATGCAGTCTGCGCTGATTGCATAGTTCCATGGTTAAACGGCTGCCATACCAGCTCGGATCGCACCATCCGGCCTCGGCATGATCAAAACCCTCGCGTGCGCGGGAAGATTTGAGCACAAACTGCGCGCCGACGTGGTTGGGCAGGTTGAAAATCTCCTGCGTTTCAGCCAGAAAGAACTCACCAGGCTGAATCCAGAACGGATCCTGTTGCGTGTGGCCATGCAGCTGCACCTTTTGCAGCTCGGTGGTGCTGGCCACCTCCATCATGATCTGAGTGCCCAGCGTCACGTCGTAGCTGGCTGGGTTTAGCTGTTCTTCGTTGTATGGGCTCACCATTCCGTGCCGTTGGCACAGCCGGCGGATTTCGTGATCAGGTAGCAGCACAGGCGGTCAGTAATCCCAGCGCACCTTAGCCCTGCTGCTGCGGATGCCTAGATGGATGAAACCCTTGTAGGCGCCATAGCCGAGGCTATAGATCCAGTGCTTGTTACACCAGTTCTGCACCGCATAGATATCGGCGCCTTCTATGTAAAAGTCGACCGCACCGCAGCCTGGCTTGTAGAGGTGCTCGCTGTTGCTGGCACCACCTACCTGCGCATTGATCGCAGGTGGTCGATAGCCCGATGTGATCACGATGGGCTTGCCGCCGAACTGCACGCGCACGCGCTCCAAGAACGCGGCCAGCTCCGCTGCAATGTCCAGTTGCCCCTGATTGGCAAACCTGCGCGCTTCCTGATCGAGCGCAAACTCGCCCAGCCTGATGTGCGGTGTGATCCGAGCGTTGAATGAGCTGCTGGGCCGCAGCTTGGCGGTCTCAGGCTCTGCTGCTGTTAGGTGCTCGCCCCATAGTTTGCCCTCTGCTCTCCTGCGCCGCAGCAGGCCGGCTTCCACGTTTGTGCCAGGGTTCCTGTACAACTCCATCGCTGCTGGCACTGCTGCCCAGTCGCGGTCGCGCAGCTTGGCTGTGATCGTCTCAAATCCAGCAAGGCCAACAAAATCAGGTCCAAGGTTGTAGGCAAAGCTCACCAGCGCAGATCGCTGGTTGTCATCCATCACATTCCAGTGCGGCACTGTGGTGCGCAGCTTCTCAGCAATGCGATCTATTTCAAGGCGCAGCAGCATGTCGGCCTCGATCATGTTGATCTTGTCGCCACGCTTCACCGGCACGCCGCCGCTATAGCGCGTGGTGCCATAGCCGATGGTCCAAGGGTCGCCACCACTGAGCGGATCGGGATACGCCGAGAGGTGGATACCCTCAAACTCCTTGATCAAGCTGATCGCGCCGCTTAGGTCGGTTTGCTTTCCGCTTTGGCTCCATGTTTGGAACCATTCCCGATCTCTGCGCATCACGGCGTCGTAACCGTTGGCGGCGAGATCGGTCTCTAGCTGCTGAATCGCGGCGGTTTGGTGCGGCAGCGCTTTGTAATACTTGAACAGCTGCTGCAATGTGATTGGCGCGTCGTTCGCCATGATTCAGCGTGGGCGCTTTGGGAACGCAGTCTGCAGCACCTTAATGATCAGCTGCACCCAGCTATTTGATTTCAGAGGCGACACCGCGATCACCTCGCTACCTGCTGCGACGATGATCGCAATTATTGCGATGGTTGTGGCCTGATCCATGGCTAACACGATGGTGGGCGTGCCTCCAACTTAGAGACGCGCTGCTCAACCGTCGATAATCGTCCGAAAGTCTCGCGGCGGTCTTCCTTAATGTCCTGATGTAGCACCTCTAGCTGGGTAGCGATGTGCTCGACAGCGCTAGTGAGCCTGATCACGGCATCTCTGGCCTGATCATTGCGACGGCTGAAACCAGCAGCACCCATCGCCGCCACTGAGATTGAAGCTCCAGCCACTGCGGCGATGATCTCAACCATGGCGGCAACGGCTACAGGTCCAGCTTATCGGCCTTGCCCGCGTAAGGGCTTCTTACCGCGCCGGCGTGGCCGTGAGCGTTGGCCGAAGCCCTGCCGTGTGGTTTTAGGTGTGCCGGCTTGGTGTTGCAGGGCGCCGGTGCCGGTTTTGCTGCGGACTGCCATCAGGACCAGGGCACTCCGCTGGACTTGCTAGGTGCCAGCTTTTCGCTGATCTGCGCGTCAAGGGCAGCCTCAATCTCGGCAATCTTTTCATCGCCGAAGTGGGCTTTGACCCAACCGACCACGGTTTCTTCGGTCAGTTCGGCGTAGGGGATGCCAGTACCAGATTCTGGTGCCTCGAGACCGATGGAGCCGTAGGCGCCAGCTTGCTCGCCATCGCGGAAGTGCGTCACGGTGTAATGCACCGTGAACACCGTTCCTATCGCATCGAGCTTTCTCTCCATATTGGAGACTTTCCACACAGTGAAGGGGAAGTCGATGCCAGGTGCGGGGGTGTTGTCAGGCATGATCAGGTGCCGGTGAATTAAGGCTAAGAGTGGTGCAACCTGTTGAGTAGGCCGGTTGCCCGCCTAGAGAAGGTGACCAAAAGGTTTGATGGCCTGAACGTGAGACGCCTCATAAGGACGAAACAGAGGTTCAGGCTCTGTCATTAGAGAGTAGGCCGGTTGCCCGCCTAGTGAAGGTGTCTAGCCAACTTCAAACTTGAGTCAAATTAGAAGGTGATTAGCGAGTAGGACTAATCAGTAACGGATCATCAGTTGACCAGTACTGGTGCGATAAACATCGCCAACAGCAAGACCACCAGAGGTGGCAGCAGCGTTATCGGCGTAGACGGCGACGTTAGAGAAGTTAACCTTCCCATCTGACTTAATCGTCATCCTCGGCGTCGGGCTGCTCGCTCCGTCGGCAGTAGTGGAGAACACTAATTTTGTTGGACCATCATCATTGCCCCAAGTACCATCAGCGGAGGCCGAAATTGATGCGCCTTCGATAAACTGGTCGCCGTCTGAACCGCTAAACCGAACACTGCCCAGAGTGTCAGTGCTACCTACAACAGTATGTGTGCCGACCGTGCCACTATCGGACCTGCAAAGAGACAAATTAGCGCCGGTGGCTGTCCCTGTTGCCCAGCTATTTATTGAAACTTGGGATTCGTGGGTATTGGTGCTGTGAATCTGCATCAGCGGCTGGGTTGTTGCTGATGTACTTGTCAGATACCCAATAGGCGTGCCAACTAACAGCCTGCCGGAGCTGTCGATGCGGGCGCGTTCTTGACCTGCAGTCCTAAAAGCTACAAAACCGTTTTGTGAAATTTCTGCGCCGCCTGTAATTTTTCCAAAATAAGCTGCCCCATCTGTTTCAGATGATGGCACTGTGGCATTAATTACTCGTATAACACCGTTAGCAATATCAAGCTTTTCACTGGGACTCGCAGTGCCAATCCCCACCCGATTTGTGGAGGCGTCAACGAAGAATAGATTTGCTTGAGTATCGCCCTCAATGCGGAAATCGTAATCCTCGCCTGTTTCGTTAAAAACGACTTCGCTGCTGCCAAAGTTGACGCGGCTAAGATTACTGCTCACCACCACCGTGCCAGATTGATCGGGCAGCGTGATCATGCGGTCTGCCGTTGGATTTGTTACCGCCAGCGTCGTTTCAAAACCATCAGCGGTGCTGCCCTCAAAGGTCAGCGTGCCAGTGGTGCCAATCTCCAGATTCCCCAGCACCGTGCCGCCGGTGACGATGGAAGGAAAGTAGGCGAGGCTTGTCCATGCGGTAGTGCCATCACCGACCTTCAACTTCTTAGTGTCGGTCTCAAGGCCAACCTCAGCCGCCAGTAGCACCGGATCCTCTGCTGTCCAGTTGGCTGCGGTATCAGCGCGAAGCTGAATCTGAACTTGAACCGTGGTAGGTGTGGTCACCGGCTAGCGCCTCCGCCTTGAAGAAGTAGTGTGGCCGCGGGATCTGTACGATCAGCGTCGCCTCCGTCAAGGATAAACGGGGCGTTTCCAGTGAAGGCAAAAGATTGGAAGGCCGCAACCGTTCGCGTCGCTGCAGTGCCGCTCGCCAAGATGTAGAGCAGGTTGACGCCAAACAGCATCCGCAGCGTGACGGTGACATTAAAGAACACGCCGAGGTGTTCCTCCTCTGGCGGTTCCTCATACCTAAACACAGAATCAACTTGCCCGACTAGTGCGCCACCCCAGATCGCGGCAGGCACGGCAAATTGACGGTGTGGCCCATCGCTTGCAATCCAATGGTCGCGGATCTCCTGCATCTGCGTCTGCGTCAGGTTCTCATAGGTCAGCCTGACGATGCCGCCAGTTGTGCGCAGAGAATGCCGGAAGCGTACGGGGCCGGCACCGATGGTCGGCTCGTCCGTAATGTTTAATCCGCCGATGTCATAACCGATGGCGTCGGCATATAGCGCAGGGAAATCAGCCATTACCAGGCACCATCTCTAGCTCTACTGTGGCGTAGATTTCGCCACAGACCTCCTCGGTTTGAGGCGATGTGACATAAATCCATTGATAACCACTTGGGAATGTAAGGCCGGAACCGGCCAGCGTAGTGCTGTCCAGGTCAAATGATATTAACCTGCCATGCAGCGCGTAGTGACTGATTAAGCTGTAATGATCAGCACGGCTGAGAAGGTTGAAACTCATACGCAGCTGGTGGCCGACGCTGCTGCTGCTTTGGCGTACGCTTACCTCACTCCCTGTCAACACACGCAGTGATGTGCTGGCGCTACTGGATGGGGTGTAGGTCCGAGAGCTAGGTGTTAGCGGGGGGAAGGTTGCCATTATTCGATACTTTGAACTACATAGGAGTTAGTAATAGAATAGCCGCCGTGAACGGTGGTGCCCGTAGTGCCATTACCATAGGTTTCAACGCTGCAAGAATATGAACCGCCGGATTGCACGCAAATAGAGAGTACAGAGCTTTGTGGTGCAGTGCTGCTAGATCCGCAGGTAAAGGTTTCCGTCGTAGTCCCAAGCTTGATGGCCCTGATAGCGGTGCCATATTCAAGAACCTGTATAAGACTCTCAGTAATGAGTGGTGGACTATATGTAACCAAAACCTCCCCAGTAGAGCAATAAATCAATGCACCGCTGACTGTTTCGGTCCAGATGATGTTCACGGTCCATCCTTGGGATGTTTCGGCCGATGCCTGAAGGCCATCGCCAATGGTGATTGGATCTGATTTCTTTTCAGGTCCATAGCCATCGGGCTGGCTTGGGTCCGGAGATCTTGTCTCAACATAGACAGACTTACCTGCATCGTCTGGCTGAACTACATAATCGTGACCAGTAGCGCCATCAATCGCAGTTCCCTCTCCGGTTTCATCATCGAGTTCATACCATTGAGCGGTGTCGTCTGGGGATGTGACTGGTGCCGTTAAAGTATCGCCAGGAATGGTCGGATATTCAGGCACTGGATTATTGCTGACAATCGCTGTGGAATAGCCGCTATCAACCGCATCCGCCGGGTTATCAATGCCGCTTCCGGGGGCAGCGCCGCCGGTAGCGCCACCAACACCACCACCTGCACCACCGGCGCCGCCGGATGGGCTGCTGCCTGGATCACCGCTTGGATCATCAGTTGGATCCGCTGCAGGAGGCGCAGGATCAGGCGTCGGTACAGGTAGCGTCGGATCGCTTGGTGGCCACGGCTCACCTATTGGCCAGTCATCAGGTGCTGCGACCGGAATATCGTCATCATCGAATGGCGGCCAATCACCTTCAAACCCTGGATCAGGATCGATCACATCAGGCTCATCGATAGGTAAGTCGTCAAAGTTGCCGCCTTCATCCTCTAACTCATCAGTACCTCCATCATCACCTCCAGAAGGATTGACATCGCATGTAAACTCACCGCGGCCAGTTGGATATTCAAACCCCTTAGCCATGGTTGCTGCGACATAGAGCGCCACAATGCTGCGCCCATTGGCATCAATCGGGTAATGCATCAGGTCAAGCTCTACCGCGCCGCTGATGCTCTTGTTAATCCGCTCCACTTCGTACAGGTAGTCATGGTGCGATACGACCCCTGATTCGGTTTCACGGCGCAGTCTGACGCGCACAATGTCGCCCAGCGCCAGCGTGGTGTTGTATGCATCAGGTCGCACCATGATGCGTAGCGTGTGGGTCACAAAGATCCGCCGCGCCGCCAGATAGGCGCCCACCTTTGCGGCGTGCAGTTCTGATGTGCAGAACTCACTCATATCATGCTGTTCGATTGGCGAATTCTCATCAGTGCCAGGCAACTGCACAATGGTTGTGCGGATCAATCCGATGTCGTCGTCTGGCTGCTGCCGCCAGAGCATCTGCATGGTGGTAGGCCGGCGGTCAGCGTAGGCGATGTATTCAATCTCAAAGCCGTCGGCCAGCAGGTGATCCTCGGTGAATCCAAACTCCCATGCAACCGTGCCGATATTGATCCCATAGGCTTCTGTGTACGGCAGTCGCGGCTTAAAAGCTTTCTTGCCATTGATATCACTCACACGCAATAGGAAATAGATGCTGATCTCTTGCAGCCAGTCCTCTAGGTTGCGCGATTCCTCAAAGATGCCGTTCCAATAGAACTGCTGCGTCTCAGTGAAATTGGCTGCAGCTGTGAACGTAGCCGTATCAATTAGCGCATCCGGGAAGCGGCTGGATTGCTTAATCAGGTAAATGGCCAGATCGCAGACGTTATTGCTGGAGCCGGGCGTGCCTTCAATTAACCGATCAACAATAATGCCCTCGCGCACAAAGCAATGCACCTGTCGATCCCAGGTGCTGTCGCGGTTAACGTGCGTGTTTTCGTAGCTGAGTGTTGTTAGGTTGTCGTAATAGCCGCTTGTACCGCAAAACGCAGGACAAGGCCATAATTCAGTGCCCGCCACTGCTGTGATGAAATTACCAGGCTCCCACGTGCCGGCACGCTGGTTATATGTTTGCTTCCATGTACCAACTCTGCACGCCCGCTGGAAAACGTCTCGTATCTGCAGTTGCGGCATATCGCCCTGACTGAGCACAAGCTGCAGTTTCACCGATAGTTCATTGGTGCCGGCGTCATTTGTAAAGCGCCCCTCAGTGGCGCCAGGGCTCACGAAGATGCCGCCGACTTCGTAGGTGATCGGTGTTGCAATGCCATCATCCCAGCGATGCGTAAATCGCGTGACACGCTTGCCGAACACAATCGGCACTGTTTCGCCGATTACGATGCTGCGCTGCCTACTGTCGAGGGAGCTGTAGCCTTCAGCGGCGCCTTCATTGCTCGGCGTAGCCGATTCCGACAGCAACTGCAGCGGTGCCTTGAGACGCATTGGCTCCCAAGACATTGTTTCGTATGGAAAGTAGGCTGTCGGGGTACCCATAATCACATCCTAATCGGCACGCCAATCAATCGATTGTTGTATTTGCGCGGCGGCACCTGTGCGCCAACTGGCGCCAGCGTAGAGCCCAGCCGTAGTTCAATCAATGTGAACGATCCGCCCATGCTGATCGCTTCGCCTACATAGGATCCGATCAGTTGTTGCGATGCCTGCGGCGCTGCATTGCTTAACCGCGTATCAAATTCATATAGTTTCACCTCAACCAGCAAATTAAAGTTTAGTGCATTGCTAAAAGCATTCAGTATGCGCTGTGTTGCTGGCGCCTCAATCGTCATGCCTACATCAGTCCCAGGTGTACCGCCGATCAGTCCATTGACTACAAACGGCTGGTAATCCCAATTCGCGCCGTCCCAGTCTACGGTTGTGTTGACGTAATAGCCTTGCCATCGTGCATAGGTGGTGTTGCCTTCATAGATCCGCAGATATTGCGCTTGGCCGCGGTTGCTCATCAGATCGCACCCTGGAAGCGACGGCCCGCAAAGCTGCGGTTGTTGCCCAGCAGATTAGCCGCCAGCGAATTGAGCGAGCGTTCAAGGTCGTCGATGGTCACATAACGCTGGCCGCCTTGCTGCAGCACAGGGCCAGTTTTGATCTGAACAGTGGTGTTGCCTTGACTGGCGCTAGCGGCTGCACTGTTAGGGATGACAGAAGCGCCGCGCATACCCATCAGATAGTTTGCCGATGCCCGTGCCATCTTCGACTCGGGGATGATGTATTCACGACCGGCTTCGCCCACCATGGCGACGGTCGGGCCTTGCACCACTCCGCCCTGAGCAAACCGCGGCAGGCTAACCTCAGTCGCGGTCGGCAGCGTGGGCAGTTTCAGCGCCGACAGCGCCCGGTTAGCCTGCGCGATCAGCTTGTTAATTCCGCTAATGGCGCCATTGATGAACTTCTCAACCATCTTGAGGTAGCTGTTGAAGATCCCGCGAATGAACCGGGCCACTGCATCAAATGGAGATTTCAGAGCATTGGCCAGACCCTTGAAGGCGTCAACAATGGCCCGCACCACGGCCTTAGCGCCGTTGGTAACAGGTTTGATCACGAAATCGTTGAACTCCTTGCCAATGCGCACAAACAGATCACCGATAGCCTTAAAGGCATTAGCGATTTGATCACGGAAGACGTAGATCGCAACGCCAGCGGCCACCAGCAACGCCACAAAGCCCAGCGGCGGCGTTGAGAACACTGCGAGCATCAGTTTGCCAAGTGCGCTCAGCACAGGGATCAGTCCGCTTTTGATCACGGCAATGACAGGGCCAAACAGCTTGGGCAGGCCGCCAACTGCAAGCCCCACCGCAGCCAATGCCTTAAGGAAATCTTGCAACGGTTGCGGCAGTTGCTGCATTGCCTTGATCACATGACCGATTAACACCAATGCATCGCGCAGGATCGGCGCAAGCTGCTCAGCAAGCTGCTGGATTACTTGCGCCAAGATCTCGGCAAACTGCTTAAACCCGGGATTGTTGGCAATCTCATTAGCAACCTGCTCAAACAATGCCATCAGCGACTCAAGTGCTGGCATCAGCGCCATCAGAATCTCTAAGCCCATTGTCTGCAGACGTTCGGTCATATTCTCAATCCGATCATTGAACACAGCCGCCTTATCAGCAAACTCCTGCGTAAGCGCAGTGCTCATCTCGTTCACAGCTTTGCTTCCGCTATTCAGGAACGGAATCAGCTCACTGCCAAGCCGCTTACCAAAGATCTCACTGGCCAGCGTTGCCTTCTCAGTGCCATCTTCCATCTGCTGAAAGCTATCCATGATGTCCTTCATCACGGCATCGGTAGATCGCACCTTGCCGCTTGCATCAGTGAGCGTGATGCCAAGTTGCGTAAAAGCATCTACAGCCGGTCCTGTGCCGGTCGCAGCGTCGCTGATGTTCTTGGCAAGCGCAGGGAACGCCTTGCTTAGGCTCTCAATGCTGGTATCGCTCAGCTCTGCAACCTTACGGAAGCGATCTAGCTCAGGTGCCGCCACGCCAGTCCGCTGCGATAGCTTCGACATTGCATCAGCTGCATCGATCGCATCCTTGCCAAACTTGACTAGGCCAAGCGTTGCGATGATCGGCAGTAACGTCTTAAACACACCGGCCAAGCCGTTGCCAGCCGTATTCAGCCGCTGCATAGCGGTTGCCGATCTGTCGCCAGCGCCAGCAACACCTTGAAGCCCACGCGTCAGCCCTTGGATCTGCTGCTCACCATTAACCTTTGCATTGATCACCAGGGCTGTGGTCATGTCCAGCGCCATGGCTCAGTCCTTCCGCTGACGGTGCATTGCTTCGATCACTGTAGCTTCGATGATCTGCAGATCACTCAGCAGATCAGCCTGATCCTCCACGCGCTGTATCTCGAACATCCAACGCACAGCGCTGTAGTCCAAGCCGATCAGCGCACCGCCTGATACGCGCCACTGCGTCTGGACACGCAGGAACATATCCACCGCAGGCCATGCCTCCGGCAGCACCTCATAGTCGTCGCCGCCATCCGGCTCCGGCAGATCAATGCCAAACAGCGCAGCATCGTCTCCGGTTTCGTCAATCGTTGCGCCGCCCGCCCAATACTCAGCGGCGCCAATCAGTTTTTTCGTTTCTGATCCACCAGCGACTCGAAATAAGCCTCGATGATCGCGCTGGCCAGCATTGGCACATCCAACAGCTGCGCCTTCATCGTGCTGCTGTATGGCACCTCATCGCCATCACCGTCCACCACACCAGACCAGCCCACCAGGATCTCGTCAGCCAGAGACTGATCACTGATCTGGCTGCTTACATCCTCACCGGCCTCAGCATCCTTCAGCCGCTGCTGCACCTGCTGCTGAATCTCATTGATGCGCGTCTGCGGCAGCCGCTTGAACACGGCATCAAAGCTCTGCCGTTCACGCTTGCCGCCATCTGCAGGCATCCGCACCGTGACGGGCCAGCTGTAGCTATCTGACTGCTTTAGAACAAAAGCCAAAGGGCTGAACGATAACGCTCAGCCCATCATGGTCTGCTGTTGTGATCTTGGCAATCAGGTGTAGACCAGGCTCACCTCATCGTTGCCGCTGCTGCCGGGCACCGCCACATATGGGAGCGTCAGCATTTGGATGCCATCCAGATCGCTGTAGCTCGGGTTGCCGATGTCGCAGTTGGAAGCGTTGAAAGTGATGATGTTGCCAGCGGTTTGGCCGTGCTGGAACGTGATCGCACCAGTGGCGTCGGTGTTGGCGATCGTGAAGAAGTCCTTAGCCTCCATGGTCGGCGCCTCGATGATCGCCTCGCCAGCAGGTGCCCGGTTGGTGATGTTCACCGACTTATCGCAGCCCACCAGCTCGCGGTAGTTGACCTCGTTTGCCACGTCGAAGCTGAAGCTGGACAGGCAACCGCTGTAGGAGAAGATCGAGAAACTGGTGGTATTGCCAGCCTTGAAGATTACCGGCGTCTCTTGGTTGCTGTAGGTGGTGCTAGGCGCTGCGGTGTCAGTAGGTGCGTTGTAGATGCCGGTCATCGTGAAGCTAATGATCGGGATCTGATTCACCTCAGCGGTCAGGCTCCATGTGCCGCGGCAGCCGGTCAGCTTGTGCAGCACGCCGTCGATGTTGACGTAGATGGTACAGCTGCCGATAGATGCACTGATGGGGGTGTAGGTGACGCTGGTGTCATCTACGACCGTCTCGATGAAGCCGCAGGACTTCAGCAGCGAGCCATAGCGGGGGGCAATGCCAGCGGTGCCACTACCGGCAAACTCAACCTCGAAGCTCACCTCCACGCGGGTGTTGCTCAGCAGTTGCTCGCTGTTGCCCAGATAGGGGCGGATCAGCTCGCGGCTCACAGTTTCGGCTTGGATCGGCGTGATCTCCAGATTCCGCACCAACAGGGCGTCAGTGCCGCCCGGTGTTGAATCCGTGCCGTAGGTGGATTCCGCCTTAACAAGGATGAGGCGCTTACGGGTGAGAAGTGCCATAGTAATGCGACCTAGGGGAAGGCCGTCCCGGCCTCTGTCTTCCTTATGCTAACTGGCTCAATCAGTCGTCAGATCAGCCACAAGCGTGCGATAACGCACCAAGAAATCGCAGCTAATCACGCCAGCAGGTTGATCAGCGTCGATCAGCTCAAAGTTGACGGATTGTGGCTGCACATCAATCGCATAGCCGCCGAGGGTTAAATCGGCCATCACCTTGGCGTGCAGTGATTCCACGGTCGCATCAGCCAGCTGATCAGGTACGTCACCGCGCACCACAACAGCAATCCGCACCGTGAGGCTCCAATCCAACCGCGGCAGCGCGGTGTTTTGCTCTGCCGTGTCGCTGATTGGCTCGATCACGATGGCCGGGCTCTCCTGCCTGGCCAGTGCCGTCACCCTGCTGCGATAGATGCGCGTGCCGACGCCAGTGGTGCCAGCCAACGCTGTTGTGATGGCACGCAAGATGCGCTCACGCCGCGTCATGCCTTCACCTCAATCGCACTTATCCGCCCGCGTTGGAACTGGATTGTTGTGGTATCGCTGATGTTGGCAACGTACATGGCCACCTCATCGCCATCAGCCAACTCAACCATCCAAAAGCAAAACAGCTTTGCAATTTGGCCAGTCGAGCCACTAAAGGCGCGGCATTCCGATTGATCAATGCCAACGCCGTTCTTGACAAGCTTGATGCCGAGCGTGTGGTTGTTGCCGGCGTAGGCATCCATGCTGGCCTGCACCATGAACAGCTTGGTTGCGCCACTGTCATTGGCCAGCCCAAACGTGTCAGACGCGCCGAGCGTGACCTGATAGTCGGTGGCACTATCAAACGTGGCGGTTAACCCAGTGCTCTGATAAGTGCCGGCCTCTGCGATCGCAATCGTGCCGCTGGTGGTCTTGCTGGCTTGGCCACGCGCCAGCACGCCCTCGATGTAGTAGCTCAGGCCCGTCCAAGCCGTAGACCCATCGCCCACCTTGTAGCGGCGCGTATCGGTCTCGATGCCCATCTCGCCGGCCAGCAGCACCGGATTCTCGGCAGTCCAGTTAGCAGCTGTGTCACGCCGCAGCCTTAGCCGTGCTGTGCTGCTCATGCTGCGCCACCATCAATCACGTTCCCTTCAAGGTAGCTAGTGCCAGCACTGCCACCATCAATCTCAGGATCAAGCTGGGCGATGCCCAGATCATCAATGGAAACATCAGCGCCGTTTCCATCAATCGGCGTATCGCTCACCGTCAAGCTGGTGGCAACACTGCGCTGCAAACTCAGCTGGCACATGATGCCATCATCAATCAGCCGCGCATCGCGCACGGTATATGCCACACCGTTGACGCTGATCTCGCTGCCATACTCAAGGTCGCCAAACTGATCAGCCCTTGCCGTCAGCTGATAGTCAACGCTCAGCACCATGTCACCGGCGAGCACCTCAGTCGGCATATCAAGGATGCCCTTGCCTGTGATGCTGCCGGCAACGCAGTCAACGCCGAAATCAGCCAGATAAATATCAGGCAGATCAGAGAACGCCATCGGCCTTTGCCTTTTTCGGTGCAGCCTTAGGTTTAGCTACCTCGGCAGGCGCCTCAGTAGCGCGACCCATGCGCAGCAGCTCATTGGCCACCTTGCTCTCTAGGTCATATACCTGACCTTCCTCAAGGTGCTGCTGTTGTGCGCAGCAGGTCCGAACAATCAGAACACGCATAAATAAAAAGGGGGCCGGTTGCCCGGCCCCGCCTCCTCATCAGGTGGTGACGTCAAGGATGGCTGCGAAGCTCTCAGCGTGACGCACAGCCACGTCATAGGTGACGATGGCGCGGACGCTGGTGAGAGCCTTGCTGAAATCGTCGGAGTCTTCACCCACAACGATCTCAAGGCCGTTACCCCAGAAGCCCACCATGGCCTGAGAGAAGTCGCCCATCAGCACTGCAGAGCAGACGCCGGAGCTAGTTCCCTTGGTCAGGTTGCTGGGCACTTGGTTGGTGACATACAGCGGATAGCCGTTCACCGAGGCAGGAGTGCCGCCGCGGCCGATGGCGTTCAGCTGATCATTCACCAGATAGGCGCCGTCAGTGGTAGTGGAACCACCAGCGCGCAGCTTCTTCAGCTCAGCCAGCACCTTGGCGTTGGTGACGTAGCCGATAGCGTCGCGGTTCACCGCGCCGTTATCAATCAGCACCTGCTCCTCAAGATCCACCAGAGCGTTAACCGTGATGGCGCCGCCGTTGGTACCCATAGCCACCGAGCCGATGCCGGAGGTGTTCAGGATGCCGGTGGGCTGGCCGGAAGAACCGGAGCCGTTGAGGATGCCGAGATCAATGCCGAGGTTAATGCCATCGGTGAGATCGCGGCGCACCAGATCCTCGATGCCAGGGGTGGCCTGCAGCAGGGTCTGACGGCTGTACTTGGACAGAGCTGCCAGATTCTTGGGCTGGAGAGTCACCTGATCGAAGGTGCTCTCACTCTGGGTGATCGCGGTGGTCTCAGTGCTCAGGTAGTAGGTGGAAGCCACACCGGAGCGACGGGGGATCGCCACATCACCGACCAGGCCGGTCATGGTGCGGATGCCCAAGTTGAGCATGACCGACTGGTTGCGCAGAGCCTCGATGAACTCATCGGCCATCAGATCGGTGGCAACCAGGTTGCCGCCGGTGGTGGCGCCAGAGGTGACGTAGGTGGCGCGCTTAGCCAGTGCCGAGAAAGGCACGAAGAAACCACGCTTGCCGGTCTGAGCGAAACCAGAAGCGCGTTGCACTTCCTGGCTGATCTCCTTTACCAGGCCAGCCTCGCGGGAGCTCCAATCACCGCTCAGAGCGGCGCGGATGCCCTCGCTGATGCTGTAGTTAGCAGCATCGCGCTGATCCATTTCGACGGGCTTAACAGCTTCGACGGGCTTAGCGCCGAGCTTGTCGAGCACCGCGGCGCGGGCTTCATCAATCGAGCGGCCGGACTCGATCATTTGACGGCCAAGATCGCCCATGTTGTGCTTGTCGCACAGGGCGGAAATACCAGCGATGCGGGAGCGCTCAGCCTCAACGGCTTCGGCCCGCACCACTGCCAGATCAGGGGTGGTGTTTTCCATTTCAGGAATGGGATCGGGGGTAGGTGCAGCCGGAGCTGCGTTGGAGTCAGTCTCTAGTGAGCGGCCAACCCCAACGGAGGGATCAGCCGGTACAGAGACCACGGATACCTCGTAAGGCGTCCAAGCAGTAGCAACAAAGTCGCCACCACCTCGCTCCTCCATTTTGTCGATGGAGTAGCCAAAGGAGACATTTCGCAGAACGCCATCCTTCACATCGCTCAAAACTTCCTGAGCGAATGGGTTGCGGCTGAACCGCACACGCACATAGCCGCGGCGTTTTTGGCCGTCGATATAAGCGCGCTCAACCACACCGATCACGCGGTCAGGGTTGTGGTTGAACAGCAGTGGCGCCGAATCATTCAAGCGGGCGAGATCAGCAGCGCTGGCCTCATGGCTCAGGATTTCATTCCCGAAATAGCGCTGCACCGGATACTCAGAGCTGAAAGGAAACTCAAAGGTCCGATCCTCCACCTCGGCAAAGCTGGTCAGTTCTGCCCGCTGGTACTTGCCCTCAAGGTCGCGCACGTTGCGCTCCTCTCCGATTGCTTCCTCGAACTCCATTGGTTCAATCTCCCGCTCGTTTAACCATTCAAGCGCCTCCGCGGGCGTAAATAGCGCAGCATCAAACCGGATTGATTGCAGCTCAGACTCGCCTTCGCTGATTCCGTAGATAAAGTCCACACCATCGCCGCCTTCATCCTCAGCGCGGCGAAACTCCTCGAAACCAGCAGGATCCTGCAAGCGCGCCGCGTGTTCGTTTGGGTAAGGGCGCTTTTCTGTCACAGCTCTAGCGCTAATCACACCGATTCTAGGTCAGGCGCCAGATCATCCTCCGCCAGATCTTCCTCAAGATCTTCATCCTCGCCGCCTACCATCTCATCGCTGGCAGGCTCAACAGGTAGCGGCTGCGCCATGCCCTGCTGTGTCACTGCGCCCGGATCAGTATCTACAGCGATGCCAAGCTCCTCAAGTTTGTCCAGCTCTGCCCGACGCGATAGCAGCAGCTCATCTAAGTCGCCGCCTTGCTCTGCCACCACCTGCGCCAGTGTCTTGAAGCCACAGCGCACCGCGTCACGGTATGCCGCAACCTCTTTCTGCGGGTCCACCCAGCCCCATGCACGCGGCACCCACTTCACGCGCTTGAAGCGCATCGGGTCCACCTCATACAGCGGCAGATTGAGCGATCCGCTCATCACCGCCATTTCCAGCCACGCCTCATAGATC
>Ga0208161_1000537_pt1 | contig 21519 bp, 32 predicted proteins | sample CB_VirMetaG_3_FD_184538 | JGI IMG/M metagenome (GOLD analysis project Ga0208161, IMG submission 184538) | Freshwater to marine saline gradient viral communities from Chesapeake Bay - CB_1508_1S Viral MetaG (SPAdes) (version 4) | ecosystem: Environmental > Aquatic > Marine > Coastal | place: USA...
AATCTTGAAAAATAGTAAGAATCCCTTTTCTTCTTTTTCTTTGTTTTTGATTCTTCTAATCTTTCTTTAATTATCAAAGAAAGATTAGAAATAGCCTGAACAAAATATTGTTTATCAACAACAGAAAGACTTCTTGTATTCATATCAACTTTTATATAAAGAGTATCTTCAGTACTTTTAGTGCTAAAATCATCTACTAAATCGAAAAAAGATTCAGGACGAACTTTAAATATATCAAAAATATCCCTATAAGGAATTCGACGTTTATCGCAATAATTCTCCATATCCAATTGATTAAGACCTTCAACAAGATAATATATCTTCATAACTTTATAAAAAGCAGTAGAAGAAGAAAGAAGATCAATGTTGTTCTTAGTTAAAGAAGTAAAAGGTAGTAATATTGGATAAGAAGAGTAACCTTCTTGATTAAAATTTTTATTATACTCAGATAGTATTTTTGAAAAAGAATGAGTATAACGAGAATAACTGGTGTTTTTAGAATATTCTGAAAGATACAATGAAACATCAGAATAAAAATCTAATGTTTCAGAAAGAGAAATTACAGAAAGAAAAGCTAAAAATTTAGAATAAGTGTAACCAACATTATCATCATAATTAATCCTTCTTCTGCGACCAGAAGGAACATATGATAAATCAGTCAGCATTGAGCAAACATCTTTATTTAACTTAAATTTATTAATTAAAACGGAAAAAACTTTTTGAGAAAGTTCAGGAAATTTTTCCATGTGCATATATCTGTAAAGATTAGGATACTTTTTACAGATATATTGTTCGGCCTCTTGAGGATTCATATCTCTTTCTAAGCGGAGGATGTCAGCATAATTGTTTTGCCGAGAATCAAAATATGGAGTTATACAATTAAGAGAAGATGACTGAAGATCATTATTCCATCCTCCCATCATGTAATCATTCAAAATCATAGAATGCCAGTAAGTTAAATCAAAAGAATGTAAATTATCTCTTGTATTATCAGTAGAGATCAACTTCTGAAACGACTGAGACCAACAAACAGCTCCGCTTTCATAAGAATTAGGTAAAAGCGAATGCATGTATCGACTCTTAGTGGACTTAAGAGGCTCAGAAGAATAAAAAATACAAACACTATTTGGATCAAAACTACGAGAAAAAGACTGAGGTATAACCATTAAAGTCCATGGTATCCAAATTTCAAGATCATCTACAACAACACCTCTATAAGCAGCACGAGCGTTTTTGTAATTAATTTTTACCTTAAACGGAGGACGCTCGACATAATAATTGCCGGATGTATCAATATAACGAACAGAAAGAGGAAAAAGATTTTTTTGCTTACAATCAGACTGCTGGATATACTGATCGTGCAGCATCTGTTCAGTATGTAAAGACATATTTTTTGTAACTAGAAATCTACTAATAACAGGAAGAGGCTCTTTATGCTGTGCGTAAAACCAACTCATACTATAATCATAATGGCCAGTACCAAAAGAAGATAAACTATAATGAGAAGCTTTGTCGGAATTTATCCGCACCACTGAATCGGTATTCATTATATTCTCCTATTGGACTAAAGACATTATAAAACTTTTTTTGGTATTCAAAGGTTCATCTTCAGGAATTCTATGATAATTAACGGTATCAACTACTTCTTTGGGCCAAGAACTTACAACTTCAGATATGATAGAATCAATTTCTTGAAAAAGCTCTTCTTCGGTAACATCAGATGGAAAAGAAAAAGAATAAGATAATTGGTTATTACGAGAATTATAAATATCCACTATATTATTTCCTTGTACATCCATCTTTTTAATTACAGAAAAAGAAAACCCATCTACTGAATCAACTGAAGTATAGGTGCAAAGAGTTTTACTTACGGGCGTGTAATAAGAGCAGTGACTATGATCTGGGCCAATTCCATAGGGACAAGTAGTAAGACCAGAAATTTTGGCCATAGAAGGATGGGAACATGAAGCATAATTATTTGGTTTATTGGCGTAAGCATAATCCTTAGATGTAATATCTAAAGATTCGGTTTTAGCACTTAAATGAGCACAAACGGGATATGATGTCATATTGTTAAACTCCTGATTCTTTATATTATTACCAGAATTAAAAACAACTTCATTTTTAGAAAAGTCAAATTGTAATTGAGTATTACTTATCTTTGCAGCAATATTGCTTTTAGGTTCTTTTTGAAAAAGGGTATTAATTGTTTTTTCTGCTTCATCTAAAATAGCAGTTTGATTTTTTATCTTTTTAGTTATCTTCTTTAAAAGTTTGTCAATATCTTTTGAATCATTGTCAGAAATTAATTGATTGTTTTCTTGATCCTGAGCAAAATTATTAAAACAATTTGATAACGCACAAACCCAACCATCATATTTTTCATCAATATAACGCTTAAAAACTATTGCAGAATCACCAGGAAGAGGCAATTGAATCTCAGTATTATTAGGAATATCATGATTCATTACATCTGAATAAGTAGAATCTGCAAGATTCTGCCCATTATTTGTTATAGAAACAATATAAATAAAAGGCAAAACGTCGTTAGCAGAAGATACAGTTTCTTTAGAAAAGTATTTAGAATTTATATAAACTCTGGAAGTTTGAAAACAATCCCAAATAAAAGAAACATAATGATCCATATGTTCAGGATAATCAACAGGCTGAACATAAAATCTTACATCAGAAAAACTAGCAAACATTGGCTTTTTACTAGCGTTAAAATAATACAAATTATCTTCAGCGTCATAAATATGATTATTAACCTGCCTAAGACCAAGAACATCTGTTGTCATATTTTATCTCCTAATGCCAAGTAAGAAGGTATCCATTAACACCCTCCTGCTCTTGAGTTTGAATCCTTTTATTAAGTTCATCTATATGCTTAGAAAGAATCTGAATATGTTCTTCTAAGTAATACTTATCATTTACCAAAGAAGAAACAGTATCATCAACACTTTCTAAAACTTGTTTAAAGTTTAATTCTTTTTGAAGACGATTTACTTTAGAATGAGAAGCAGAAGAATTTATTGTGGCAATATCGTTTACAGTACAATTGTATTTTTTAAGAGTAAGAGAAAAAGTCTTTTTATTTACTGTAATTAAATCTTTTGACAATAAAAAATCTATTAAAGACTGACGAACAGATGGATAGAGAAGATAGAAAAAATTATAAGCAAAAAATTCTAAAGACTCTGGAATTATAACTGAATCATTATCTAGAGTGTGATCTTCAAGAGTAGAAAGATACTGATTAAGTTTATCTGGTTTGACTGATTTTTTTCTAGACTCATAGTCTTTGTAAAGATTAATCAAAGATAAAGGATCAGTATTTTGATTTAAATAAACATTAAGATGATCTTCAGAAAGTTGATCTATCTTATTATTTATAACTGAATTATAAAGTTGAGTAATAAAAGAAAAATATTTAAAGTTATAAGCAATTAATAAGTTTTTAGTATTCGAAAAATACTTTGATAGATTATCAATCCGGTCATTCCACAATGCATTAAAATGACTTTTAGAATCTATATGTGAATATACTTTTATCATAATACCTCTACTGAATATAATTCTATTTTTTGAGATTTAAGATATTCTAAAAATGAAGTATTAGCCAAATGCAAAGATTTAAAAGATGGATGAACAAGCTTGGCACAAGCGTAAATCTTAGCTAAATAACTAAAGTTATTAAGTAATGAATAATTGTACTTGTCTACAAAAAGTACACATTCATTTTCATTAACTAAGGTCAGATAACTTTTCTGTAGCCAAATTGTTAATGGACTCTCCAACGTTTTTATCGCTTCCTGCCACAAAAGCTTCTGATCCATCCTTCATCACCTCTAACATAGACTTTCTTGCTTGTTTAAGAGTTTCGTGAAAAGAACTCTGAGCTTCTTGAGTAGAAAAAGCTATTTGACCTATTAATGCTTCCATAAATACAGCTTGTTCGCCATAAGCCAAAACAAGAGTAGCAACTTGCTTTTCAATACTTTCAATCTTTTCTTCTAATTCATGAAACTTAGAAATAACTTCTTTAGACAAAGTATTAAGCATGTTGTCTAGTGCAATGTCTATTGTACTTTTATCTGATTTGTAATTATCTTCTACTGTCATACTGCATACCAATCAGACTTATTTGTTACATGTGAAATTAAAGATAAATTCAACATGTGAGCAATACTGGCGAGTTCGGCTCTAGTAACCTTGATGCTATCAACAGAAATAACAGACTTCATATCAGGAATAAAAGCACCAGAATCTGTTTTTCTAGCTGCAAAGTGGCCGCACTTCCAAACAAAAGCACCATTATCAAAACTATTATCTGAGTTTTGCCAATAGTGTGACTTAAATATTCTAGAAATGGGTTTAGATTCAATTATTCCTCCACCGTAAGAAACAAAACCTTCCGAGGTAGGAACACCAGTTCTATCATTTGAGGGATAATTTGTTAATGCAGTACCAGATACAACTGAATTTAAATACGCAGAAAAGTCTATAGCATCTAAATAAACCATTGTGCTTGATATCAGCTTTCCATCTGGAGATGTTTTGCCAATGTCAACCTTAAACTTAAGACCTTGATACCATGGTTTAATAGACAAAAAACCACTCTGAGTCTTAGATCTAAACCATTTTTTGTAAAGATCTTTTTCATATTCTTTTTGAAGAGAATCTGCAGTAACAGGCTCTTCAACTTGCGACATCATAAATTCTAGTTGATCTACGTCAGACATAATACTCCTTTATATCTTCCAAGCTACTTGTTCTTTAGTTGATGAACGACCACTAATGATATTATTAGCTTCGCTTATTTGCTCACTAGAAGCCCAATCCCATTGTTGCAACGCAAATTGATACATTGATTTTACCATATCTTTGTGTTGATTCCAAATGGTATTACGGATTCTTGGAGCATAAGATATAATATCTTGAGTATTAATCGGTCTAAATTCGTCAGAAACAATAAAGAATTTTACTTCTTTAATTAAAGATGAAATCTCTGCACCGGTAAAGAATTCAGTGACAGATGCAAGAGCTTCATAATCATATTCATGATCCGTTTCGATATCTCTAAGATAAATCTTAAGAATATCAATACGCTCATTAAAAGAAGGTAAACCGACAAAGACGATCTTATCAAAGCGGTCGGCGCGCAACATCTCTGGACGCAAGTTGTCTAGCTGATTAGCGGCACACATTAGAAAAGTATCATCGGGAAGTTCCTGTAAACCAGTTAAGAACTCACCGTGAACACGATCAGTAGTACCGGCATCAACGCTAGAAGAACTCGCGCCACCAGAAAGATCGCGACCGAACTCGTCAATCCAAACACACAATGGAGACATAGCTCTAATTTGCGCAAAGACAGCACGCATGTTAGCTTCTGATTGGCCAACAAAAGAATTCATAACTTGACTAATACCGGTACGAGCCAAGTCAAGTTGAAGTTCTTTTGCAGTAGCTTGACAGATCGCCGACTTACCAGTGCCCGGAACACCTACCATCAATACGCGACGAAGCGGAGTAACTCCAAAACTTTGGGCCTTATCTTTATTAGCACGCAAGAAAGCAGTACGCTTAATAATGCTCTTGATATTATCAAGACCACCAATATTGTCAAAAGAAATCTTTGGAGTTATAATTTCCAAAATGCCCTTTTGTTTAACGGCAGCCATTTTGTTATCATAAATATACTTAGGATTTACTTCGCCATTAAGTAATATTGACTGCAAACAATAATCAATAAACTGATCTTCAGTTAAGCCAAGACCAGCGCGAACTAAATCTTTAACTGAATCTTCCTTAACAAAACGACCATGAGAAGAAACGTTAATGTGGTCGACTACATGATAAAGATCATCTGGAGTAGGAACGCCAATTTCTATTTCTCTAAAGATTCCTGGATAATCTTCGGGCACTGGGAAAGAAGAAATAAATATAAATTGAATAGATTCAAATGCTTCGTCCTTCCAAAAAGAATCTCGATAACGAGATACAGATGGAAGAACAGAAGGAATAAACCTGAACAAAGACATTTCAGGTTTTCCTAAAATAGGAACAATAAAAGTTACAGGCTTATTTGGTTTATTTTTAGACAAATAATCAAGTGCAACAGAAATATCAAATGTCTTAACAAACTCAACAACATTTTGTTCGTTGAGCATTTCTACAACAATGCTTTTCCATTTGTTGTCAATGTACTGAGAAAATCCATCAGTAGAATCAATAATAAAATAATCTCTAAAATCAAATTTAGTGATATAGTCTACAGATCTGCTTAACTCTGTAGTTTTTAGCCACAAAGCTGGATAACCTAGCTTAATATTATTTAAGAGCATATTTAACCTTCTATTGTATAGATTATTGCCTTATGAAAAAACATGTGGGGGAACCCACGAGAAAGGCTGCGCAAGTCCCCCCACACGAAACTGAAAACTAAGTATCAGCCCTTCTCGCCAGCGCGACGGTGGAACTCCACGTTATCGCCAGGCTGAATGACATAGTTTTCATCGAGCTTATCTTTACCCTTATAGGCAACTGCGTCTGTTGGAATGCCCCAAAGGCGAGAAAACTGCTCTCTTGCTTGAGAAACAGTCTTGCCACCAATGTTGCTAGGCTGATTGTAAACGCCGAAACGAACGTTTGCAATCCCTGTTGCAGCAGACGGCTGCTGTTGTGATGATGATTGATCCATGATATTCTCCTATTTTGATTATTTTATACCATCGCAGGTTGTTGGACCTGCGAAACCATTCTGTTATACGGTTCAGCTTTACCAAGGCCTAAATCAAAGTATACTTCGGTCTCTTCAGGACTTTGATCTAGAACAATAGTTTTGTGAACGCGTCCCAAAATAAAGGCGGCAACTGCCATGTTGGTAGCAAGCAGCTGGGTTCCGCCTTCAATTTGAGATCTTTCTTGACAAGAAAGTTCACCAGGATTTTTATCCGGTGGACTTTCATACTCAGGATGGAACGCAACCGGATGCTCGGTAACATCTTGTCCATCTCTTCTTTGATAATGATATATAGAACCAAATAAAGCGTCATCATTGCCGCCAGTAAAAACATCAATATTATTTAATTTAGAAGCCGCGTCAAAAAGTATTTTGCGCGCAGCAAAGTTATCAACAACTGCAAAGATGACATCGCCTTCCATAATAAGCTCAGAAGCTTTTACGCGAGGAGAGTCTTCGTCCGCAGTAACGCCTTTATTGTCATCAGACACTACCCATTTAGGAACTGGAATGATGGTAGTATTAGGAAAATGAGGTGTAAGCTCTGCTGCCTTGACAACAGCTTTATTTCCTAACTTAGTAAAATCTTGCCGTTCTTTATTCTTTTCTTCATAATTATCACCGTCAACAAGAATCAAACCAGAACCAGGCATCTTCCACTCTAAAAGTCTAACTAAACCTGCAGCAAGCCAGGTGCCAATTCCGCCAGTTCCTACGACAACAAATCTTTTTACATTGGACATATTATTCGCTCCTAACGGAAACAGAAACATCTCTGTAATAAGTATAGTTGCTGCATCCTGATATTGAATTGGCATAATTAGAAATATTGAAAGAATAACTGTTACGAGTGTACTCAGTCAAAATTTCTCTATAAGCTGGACATTTTGGCTCATAATAATAAGCACAAGTATGGCACTGACTGTCATTTTGATACATTTGAACATGATCTTTTATTTTTTCATCAAAGTCTAAAAGATCAGAAAGGAAAATTGGAGTTTCACAAAAACAATCGGTACCAATGTGAGAAACTTTTACACCGCAACAAATCAGATACTGACCATCATTATCAAAAATGCTATGATCATTAGAAGAATCCGAAGTTGGTACATATACATAATCGGAATCATCGTAATCATTATAAGCTAGATTAGATTTTTTAGAATTTATATTTGAAGTAAAAGAATTTCTGTAATAATCAATTTCTTCATTAATTCTCATGACGATTGGATTTCCAGAAGTATCTTTACCGAAAAAGTAAACTGGAATACTATACGATAAATAATTCTCAAAAATATAATCTTCAGCCTTGTCACAAACAGTGGGCATACCATCTTCTGGACTTACTAAAGGAATTCCGCAAATATCACAGCAACCTACAGTTAAATTAGTTGAAGATATTTCGCACTCGCAGGCAGGGCAATGAAAAGAATTGCCGCCATTTATGTCGACTTCAACCATTATCAAAGCATTTTTGGGTAGCTTAAGTTCTTCTAATAACTCCAAATAATTTACATTATTCAATAATTTTTTAGAAGCCCCAGCCCGAGTTCCAGTCCGGGTAAGGTGAATTGAAGGCTGGTTTTGTGGCTGAAGATAACTTGGGGTCAGTGGTTGCTGAACCGAGTGTGTAGACCCCCCCTGTTGAGGGGGAAGGGCTTTTTTTACTTTGCCGGACCATTCTACAACTTCAGGATCGGGATCCTTGTCTATTTGAAAAGGTTCAAAAACATCTTCAATATCTAATTTGTAATGCTTACCAGACATTTGAAGCTCAATATGATATTGAGTAGCGCCGTTCTGAACAGAATTTTGCCATCCATATGTAATATGAATGCCATCAAAATCGGCTTGATCTTCATGGTCTGTGCCGGAAGCATACGCTGACATCTCAGGATGAGAATGAACAGAACCAACAATCAGAACATCATCTGGTTTAATTGCAGCAATACTATCTGCATCATATTTGCAATGAGCAGGTGTATTAGTCTGCTCGGGGACTAAGACTCCCCAGCCAGAAGAATCAGTCTTGTTTGTGTCGTATGTCAAAATAACAATAGACTCGGTGCCATGCTGGCTATGAACAAGTCTAAAGAATTCATCCAACTTATCTATAATTTTACGAGGAATAAGCGGCATTAAATAGGCGCACTCTTCTTGAACATCAATAAATTGTTCAGGAAAAGAATCTGTAGAAACTGATACTGAGCGACCAACAAAATTGTTAACAACTTTAAAGAGTTGAGGCTTGCGTTCAATCTTAGGCTGCTGAGGAGCAGTATAAGAAGAAGTATTATTGTAATAAGTTGTTGAGCCATAACCAATTGCACTAGAATTATAACTAGTTGCAGGTTTATTTGGTTGTGCCACCGGCTTTATCTCTATGGCTTGATTAGAAATCAAATAATAAATTTGAAAGCCCATGCCTTCAACAACATCGCATATATCGTTTCGATCTGCAACAAAACACGGAACGCCGGAAGGCATCCAAAAATGTTTTAGATCATCAAGTGTTATTTGTGACATAATATCTCCTTATTATTAGAATAATTGACTATACGGTATGGCATAACCCAGATTTGCGGAATTATGATTTTTAATATAACTAAAAACTGAAGGACTAGAATATACTTTTATTTGTTTAGATACAACATTTTCATGGTGAACAATATTAGAGGCAGAAAGATTTGAACAATCATCATTATTTAAAATATTGTCAAAAATTTGCTGTCCATAAGGAGTAACAGCTCCACTAAGAGTAGAGCAATCTCTACAAAGTTTATTAATGTGTAAAACTATATTTTCATTATCTTCTGCTGGCGAAATGTCATTTAATTTATGCCAACAATCAGGATGAGATTTTTTATTTACATACCACGTATAATGTTTAGAAGGTATTGGAATCATATCTGATTCATGAGAAAAGTGTCCGCAAATACACTTAATAGAAGTTGCCCAATTCTTATTTGCACAGGAATTGCAAATAGGCCATTGTATATAGTTTGAATCAACTACTGAATGAACTCCATAAAAAGAAACAGGCTCTATATTTGATGGCATTAATGTACTGCAAATTTTACACGTAGATGTATTAACGTAAAGAGCATAGTCTGAAGATAAACAATGATCGCAAAGAACACTGGGTAAAGTTGTCAGATCAGATTGTTGTTTTAAATACCATATATTATAATTATTAGATCCTAAATTAGAATTATAAAGCGAATTTTTTATAGCATGTAAATTAGAACAAGTTGGACAAAGAGCTAACTGATGAGTATAGCTAGCGTAATAAGCATCATTTATTTTAGAATAAACTAAAGACTGATGAGAAGCTGATACTTGAGCAGTATCTCCAGTTTCATAAATAATTGCAGAAACAGTTTGAAAAACCTCTGCATTTTCATTTAAAAAGGGGTTTCATCCTCTTCATCGTTTTCTTCTTCTGGGTACTCTTCTTCTTCGTGGAAAGTGGAAGTTTGATTCAAAGTAGTTCTGCTCTCCCTAAATTCATCACTCTGTTTATAGGGATCAACTCCAGAATAAGTAGTCGCAGAGCTGTTATACGAAGTGACAAAGTAATTCATAATCTGCTTTGAATCAATAACGCCATCATTACGCTGCAAAGCGGTAATGGGTTTTATATGCTCTCTGTCATCATAATGAGCCTGATAAGCACCAATAATGGCCATTCTTAAGGTAAAAGGAACGCCGGTTGGATGGTGCGCGCCTTGAGAATCAATATCATGAACATGAATTGGAATCCAACATGAATCAGTTGTAGTCCATTCATAGCCTTGGTTAAGAGTCTTTTCTTCCCAAACTTTAGGATCCCATAAATAATTAAATGTTTTATCGTTACTATACATTTCTTGATAGAAACGGGGACCGTCAGTTTCGCTCATGTTCGCGTCATTGTAAGATTCAGAGCCAGAACAACGCTCAACGGCCAAAGCAAGTCTTTCATTGAATGGAAGATTAGACCAATCGTCATTATGATACAGGCAAATCCAACCAACACCGTTGCCGCGGTAACCTTTGCAATTAATGTTTGGCAAATTGACATGATATAACTGAATATCAAGATGAGTAGCCGGAACCGTGCTGTAAAAAGTTCTTGCACCCAACAAATTATTATTCTTGAAATCTATGATAACAATTCTATATGGTTGAGCAAGCAAATACTTTTTAGCATTTGGATCTTTTTCATACCCACCCCAGTTTACATAATAAGAACCTGGCTTGTGCTGATATGTAACTTGAGTATATGGACCGGCTTTACGAATAGACAAAACACCAGTTCCGTCTAATGGCATTAAGCCAGTATCAAAAGCAGCATAGTTTGAAAACTGAGCATAAAAAGAACGAATGTCTTTATCAGTTACATGGTCTAAATTAAAAGAATTTACTTTAGACCGAAATACTACATTTGAATTATCTTTCAAAAATGTATATGCTACTTTATCCATATAGTTTTATATCTCCAATTTATAGTTAATCTTGTTTAAAAAGCTCTTGCAAACCAGCATCAATATCATTTTGGAAATCACCAAAAGCTAAAGCAAACCAGTTAGGATCCTTCTCAGCAGTTTTAACAACCGCAAGCTTAGAAGACAATGAATGTTGAATGTCTATCAAATCAGATAAACGATCCATTGCTTTAGAAACCTTCTTCAACTCATCTTTACTGGGATCCAAAGTAAGAATAAATCTTAAAATTGGTGTATCTCCTATTGTAAAATGATCTACAATCTTAGATATACGAGACTGTACAATGTCAAGTTGTCCTTCGATATCTTCTTTTGCTTTTGCGGCCATTTCAAAAGAAAATCGAAAGTTTTCAATTTTATCTCCCATTTAAAAACCTTTCGTCGTCTTTCTGTTTTTTAGAAACTCTCTAAACTCCAAAGCAGACCACCAGACAGAAGCAGCGCCTACAACAATCTTTGTCAAGATTCTTGCAAGCTGAACTTCTGCTGCTGAAGCTAGACTTTGAGAACTAGATATTCCCTGTATGTCGAAACAACAGTCATCAAGATAATTCTGAACTTTGTTCTTGTATTGTATTTCTCTGAGATTTTCTGTTGTCATTTAAAGTTTCCTTTTCTAGTGGTACAAGTCGTTTCTTTTTATTATTATAAACTTTAAGAATTAGACCACCCAAAATAAAAGGCGCAGCTACGAGATGCATGATAACTCTTCCTGTTTTATCTGACGATACTTTCTACCATCAGATCCTATATAGTTAAATAACACTTCAAATAAAGCTACAACTAAAAGTGCAAATGGAGTAACTACAGGATTTATTAATAATAAAAGAAATATTATTAAAGCAGTAAATACTCCAGCAGTAGGTCCAGACAAAAGAATTGACCTACGAACTTTTGAAGATAGCTTTTTGAAATTCTTGATACGAGTTATTCCAATTCCAATAAATGGTAAAGGTATAATATAAGGTATATCAACTTGGGCACCGTTTGCGAGAGCCGCAAAATAGTGACCAAGCTCATGAGCAATAAGAACCAATGTTATAAAAAATATTAATGGATTATGAAGTATGGTATAATTTATTGCAGCAAAAGCAACAGAAGTAGCTAGTAGCAAAGCAATAGATTTGATGTTTGAATTCATAACGAACGAAGAACATGATTGATTTGCGTAGTATTCATATTGTTGAGCTTATCGAAAAAGTTTGAATCAGAATTCTGAATAAACTTATTGTCGATAAGATCACGCTGAGATTGCTGAACAGAAAGCCTAGCATTGCGCAAAGCTGCTTCCTGAGTAAAATTACTGTCAAGAACAGCTGGATTCGGCGTTACTTGCAATTTTTCAGCTAAAGACAAATACATAGATCGTTCTTGGGCAAGAATATGACTTGTGATTCTAGTTAAAGTGCCGATGTAAACAGGCACATAAGAATCAGTTATGTCAACTCCAATCTTCTTCATAAACGTTTTAAAAGAATCAGAGGTAGCAGATGAGGCGGAAGAAAATGCATCATCCATGATGCCAATAATATTTATCCGTCTAATGATATTAATTTCTAGATAATTATATAAATAAAGATCGCTAAACCTACCACCAGTAAGCTGATCCATAACATCATTAATAGTGGAAGTATAGGCTACAGGAAGAGCACTTGCAATCCAATAATCATACGAACCAATAACAGCTTGAGAAAACTTTACTCTTAATCCATTGACTCCATCTAAGGCATCGTCGTCATTATTGTCTATATTTTTAGAAATATGACTATAAATCTGATTTTCTTTATTTTTGTCACTTGAGGTACTAGAAGAAAAATCTAGGTGTTTAGAAGAGTCTTTTGAAGGATCATAATTAAATAGATCATCGTCATTCTGAAAAATGGGATCAGACATAATAAGAGCCTTTCATTAATTTGCGGTACTTTGATTTGTCTGTTTAGTTATAATCTGAAAAAGCTCTTGATTTAATGAATTAAAATTTCTCAAAAGTCTTACAAAGTTTTCATTTAAAAGAATAATTTTTGAATTGTCAGAAGAAGGATTGGTATATATGTCTATGATATCTTTCCGGATTTTTTCATATTGTGATGCTAGATCTTTTGCTTCGAGTATAATAGCGTTAACATGAGTAACATCATCATGAAAATTATAGACAACTTCATCAAATATTTTATCAATGTCTTCTGACATATTTTCTCCCAATTGTTTAGTACCGCACCTGGGAATTGAACCCAGCAAATGGATGTTTATAAGACATCTGTGTTCGACCAGCTCACCCGTGCGGCGAGCGATCATATTCGCACTGATATCGTTATAAATCCTTTTGCGTTCATTAATTCTCCAGTATATCACATTACGAGCCCGATGCAGGAATTGAACCTGCGACCACCCGCTTACAAGGCGGGAGCTCTACCTCTGAGCTAATCGGGCTAACATCAAAGATGACTTAAAATAAATTTTAGAACTATTTATTGGAAAATCAGTAAAGTCTGATTTAGTCAATTTTCTTTCTAACCTTTGCTCCAAACAAGCAATACACAACATGCCAGCATCAAGATTGGCAAAAGCCCATACAGAATCATGAACCATATAATATTCACCTATATACAAAGTGTGAACCTTGCAATCAACGCATAAGAAATTTAAATCAATGTTATGTTCGCAAGAGCAATCTAACATATACTAAAACCGCCTGAATTAATACAAAAAGTAGCAAACTCTTTAAGATTGTCTATGTCAAATGGATAATTTTTAGCCCAAGGATCACGTTTTCCGGCTCCATCACATACATGACATTCTCTTTCAAGAGGTTGACTTAATTCAACATTGTACTTAGCAATTCCAGTACCTGAGCAGTTGGCACATGTTTCTTTCTCTAAAGAATCTAAATGTGAAGTGTACTCCTCATTATACTTTTGGGCAGAACCGTTCTCAATATCCTGCAAAATTAAAAGGCCAAGATTTAAAGCATCTTCTGCTTCAAGGCCATCTCCACTATTGCTGTGGCCATCTTGGACCTTATTCGCTATTTCTGGATGAACGTGTTCACAATAAGCCCAAAGAGGATGCCAGTACCAAACATTATTTCTAAAATACTCACCAGATTTTTTGGCAGGCTTTTTACCATAAACATCCATGCCCATATTACTTCTCCTTTGGCTGTTCAGGAATAGGAGCGGGTTTAGGTTCAGGTTTTTTATTTCCTTTAAAAACTTTTCTAAATTTAGCTAAACTCATTTTTTTGACATCCTATTGGCAATTATCCTTCCTATTGAATATGCAATAACAGAAAGAAGTAATAGTGCGCCAAGAGAAGAGAATTCAGAAGGAAGCTCATTCATCTTCTATATCATCTTCCATATCTAAATCATCTTCAATATAATCGTCAAAATCTTGAACTACTTCTTCAAACTCTTTATCTTCCTTAAGATTAAGAAGATTATAATGAGAAGATTCAATATTCTCAACAGCAGAATACATATAAGCTTTTGAAACTACCGAAACACCTTCTTCATCAAAATCTTCTTCTGTGAGCTTAACAAGCTTAAATCCTGAAATAGCAAGAAGATTGAGAACATTAGAATGATCTCCAAGCTCATCGCTTTCAGTCAAACTAGAAAGTTCACGAGCATAAGTACACTGGTTAATAATGTCTTCTGAATTCATTTGTTTTTGCCTCCTTGTTCTTCTGATTTATCAATAAGTGTAGTTTTGGCTTCCATTTCATACAATCCATGCTGTTCAGCTTGACGAACAAGAAAATCTAAAGCCTGCTCCTGCTCTTCATCTTGGATGGCTTGTTTAATCAACTTGGTAACATATATAGCAAGAATAACTGCAAAAGAATACATTGCAGCAATAAGAATATACCATTCTGTAAAGTCATATTTAAATTGATCATCAAGACTGATTATATTTGCAAAAGCATTACTTGGCATAAGAAAGCTCTTCTTTATGCAGGGTTCTATCAAAAGATACCTGAAGCTGAGCATGCCAACGAACTATATCATGCATATCATTATATATCTTTTGTAATGGAAGAGGCAAAACATATTCTTGGATGTTTTGTTGTTCTTTAGAATAAACCTCAATATCGTAAGTGTCACGGCTAGTCATTTGATTAATCCTTTGTTCGGGATTTGGCGGCAATAAATAACATTGTAGCCATTATAGATATTATAAAAAGTCCCATTATTGATTCAAACATATAGATCTGCAGTTGAAGAAAAACTAATTTTATCCAAAGCTTTAGCGATAATTTCAAGCTGCCTAGCCATGTGATGCTGAACAGCAATATCGCTAGCGACTCTACCAGATAACTTAGTAGAGCCACCAGTATAGGAAGAACCGCCTTCAATATATCTACCAATATCTTCATTCCATTGAATTGGATTGACTACTGGACCATTCATAAAAGCTCCTAACTTTCATTTTTAAGTGGGCCGTGTAGGGATCGAACCTACGGCCAAGGCATTATGAGTGCCCTGCTCTAACCGCTGAGCTAACGGCCCCAGGTATAATAATTCTCAGTCGTCAATGTCGACAGAACGGTTATCAAGGTTCTTTTTATTCTGACTATTTTTAATACGACGGTCATTTGCGAATTCAAATACAACCTGCTTACCAAGATCAGTAATTTGATACTTAACTTTACCATTTTCTTTATAAGAAATAATATATTTATTTGCTAAAAGTCTTTGAAAATTCTTTTCAACAGCATCAGGTCTTTTTAATTTGTTAGGAGCATAGCTTACTAAATCTTCAACAGTAGGATTACCATAAACTGAAGTTTTGCTAAAAATATACAAAAAGTTTAATATTGTTTCAGTCGAAGAACTTCTTACAATAGAATACTTATTCTGAGAATTTTTAACAGATGACATTATTGATTTTCCTTTGCCTTGAAATAGCCAAGAATAGAATTTTTAACATTGTTCCATTTAACATCATAATGTTCAGTAAAATAATCTAAATCAGAAAAAATCTTTTGTTGTAAACCTTTTTGGGAAAGTTCATAAACCATTTCAAAGAAACTTGGATCAACAGTAGAAAAATGATGATCTAAACCAGTTAAAGGATTCTTAACACGAACATAAGCAGCATCAAGCATAGGGATCATAGTATGATTTTTAGAATTAGCAGCAAATTGTATAGCAATTTCTTCAGGAGTACGAGTATCCTTAACTACTGCTTTTTTCTGTGAACCCTTAAGTGGTGGCATAGTTATATCCTTATACTTTCTTTTTGGTTAATTATATCATAATAAAATCATGCTATACCAGAAATATATGTCTCAGCATAGATTTATTTCCGGTATAGCGAGTGCGCCCTCCGGGGGTCGAACCCGGGACCAACGGATTAAAAGTCCGGTGCTCTACCAGCTGAGCTAAAGGCGCAGCTAAATTATCTGTGAATAATTTTTGTTATAGGGGGAGAACCAGTTGAAATTTCTCGAGGCTTTTTGGACTTCGCAGCAAAAGATTTACGAGATTCTTTAGCTACTTGTTCTGCTCTTTCAACTGTACCAAGCGAAACGTAACGAACCTTTGTATCAGGAGTAACAGAAATAAAGTTTTCTTGGCCATCTTTAACATACTTAACTTTGCGGGCTCTAGATAATGCACCAGCAGTAACTCTGCTGTTGTCAATATCTATTTGACATCCAGCGTTAATAGAACGCTGTATAACTTCAACCATAGATCCCGAATCGCATTTAGCTTTGTTGCCAACAGAACGCAAAGTATACTGCTTGCCAGTAGTAAGAATTAACAAAGCAAGGGATGATCCACCATGCTCAGGCTTGTAGTAGTACAAAGATTCTACGAATTCTCTTGCGTTTGGAAGAAAGTCCAAATGCATGTACCATTCGCGAGGATTAGTATTCTTTTCAGGTTTATTTTCATAATTTTCAGGTTTATTTTCATAAACAATATGAGGTGTGGTCTCAGAATCAGAACCTTTAACGCTCTGACGGTAAGTCTTAAGGAACTCAGAAAATTCTTCTGGAGTTCCTTCAAATTCAATTCCATCTAATACAGCTTTCATAAATTTCCTTTCAATTAATTATTTCACTTTAAAATATTCTGTATACTGACCAACTTTTCCTGAATTAGAAACAGCAGCCATTCTACAAGAATCAATATCAGAAGTTGATATTCTTACAAAATAAAAATTTAATCTGTTATTTCGATTTGGCAGTGGTCGAGAAACACTTCGTGAATCTAAATATGTACATTCAAATATGTACTCAGAAACTGCAGTTAAATTAGAAGAATAAGAAAAGTCTAAGTACAAATAAGAAGTATTGTGGATATACCTATTAATGTCTATAATCTCAGGAACAGTAAGCCCAAACTCTACACCTTCGTCTGGTGGCTTAGGTGCAATAGTAGTTGTTGTAACAACTGGTGGTCTTACTGTTGTAGTTGGAGATTGGGGTAACGTAGTGGTGGTGACTGGAGGTTGACCATCACCAAATAAATAATTAAAATCAATCCGTTTAGAATTAATTTTAGTATAATCATCCAAAGCAGGAATAGAGCTGTTTTGAAAATCTCTAGTGACTTCATCAACAGATTTAATTCCAAACTTAGACCTATAAACAGCATAAGCTCCAGCAACATGAGGCGCAGCCATAGATGTACCTGAAGCAGCTCTATAAGAACCATTTAGATCAGAAGAATATATAGCATACCCTGGAGCAGAAAGATCAGTGTCTTCATGTATATTGGAAAATAATGTGACTTGATTTCTGTCTGAATAAGTAGCAGCAACACTAACGGTATCTGTAATGCAAGCCGGAGAACTCATTCCATAAGAATAAGAGTTTCCAGCAGATACTACAGTTGCAATGTTTTTTGATTTAAGTTTAGAAATAATAGAGGTAAGATCTGGAATATAACTATTGCAAGAACTTCTAAAAACAGTAGTAGTTCCTAATGACATGTTAACAGAAGCAATATTGTATTGATTAGAAATAGAATCAACCCAAGCAAGAGCCTGAACAATATTGCTGTCATAGGTGCTGCCAAGAGAGTCAAAAATATTAATAGCAATAATTTTAGCCTCTGGAGCAACACCGGTCATTGAGCTATTAGATCCAGCAATAATTCCAGCAACATGTGTGCCATGCCAGTGAACTGGTTTAGCAGCTCCAGAACCAATCATTTGCGTAGTTCCATTTGGACAAGTAATAGCAAAGCAAGCTTCTAGCTCAACTTTGCCTGCAAGAAATGGACTATTTTTATCTACACCAGAATCAATTACAACTACATAAGATCCTTGACCTTTGTAATTAGATTGATGAGCTTTATTAGCGCCAATAAAAGGAATAGAGTTAGAAAGATTAAGTCTAAACTTTACAGGAGCAGTAGCCTGAAGAGTATCAGCTGAAACCTTAGGTTCATTAATAAAAAATATTACTGGTAACAAGACTAATGTTAACAGTAAGGAGATAGCCTTCTTCATATTACTCCTTTTAATATTATATTATGCTGGCGAGGCAGGGCTCGAACCTGCGACCCAGGGATTAACAGTCCCTTGCTCTGCCAACTGAGCTACTCGCCAATATGTCCTAATAAATTTTTATTATCGAACAAATCTTTCTGCTTTTTGTAATAGCGCAAAGTAGAGTGCCTAAGAATACCAAACTTAGGCATATATCCTTGCATTGCCCTATCGTATTCGTTTTCTCCGGCCCAAAAACCATACTCGCCATTAGTGCGAGCATACTCTCTGCACTGATCGAAAACAGGACAACTATTACAAATAAGATTAGCTCTTGCTTCTCTACGAGCAGTGGCTTGCGGACGCTCTGAAGTCGGAGGAAAGAATATTTGAGTTAATCCTGTACATGCAGCTTGTCGGAACCAATCTTCTGTATTATGCATTTAGTTTAATTAACTTTGCAGAATTAATATTAAGCACAGTAATCAAACGCACAATTGTATCAAGATTGGGAGAAAAGTGACCATTTTCAATTCTGTTAATGGTTTTTCTATCAACGCCGGCAAGCTTAGCAAGCTCTTTTTGACTAATCTTTAAAGAGATACGACGCTTACGAATAGTATCTGCAAAATAAAGCTTTGACTTATTTACTTGCTTAGCAGTTGGCTTTTTGAATACAGTGGTTGACATAATTATCCTTTGTTATTGTTTTTATAAATGTGCCCAAGACGGGAATTGAACCCGTACGACTATTTCTAGTCGAGGGGGTTTAAGCCCCTTGCGTCTGCCTGTTCCGCCACCTGGGCAGAACTTTATTCAATCAATTCTTTTGGATCATACATTTCTTGATTTGAATTAAATGGATTGGTCATTACATCATACAATGACTTATACCAATCAATTAATTCATTAAGAACATGAAATTGATCATCATCCAAAAGTCCAATAGGTTTTAGTTCTTTAATGGCATCAAGGAAATGAATAGTATTCTTGATGTTCTCATAATCCTGAGGCTCAGAACCAATCATAATATTTAATGACATAATTTATTATCCTTATTTTTTATTGTTATTCATGTTTTTGATTTGTCTCTGTAAAAAACAATCTACGCACAAATTTACTTTATAAAAAGAATTTTTTCTAACGTAGATTGAAAAGTCTCCACAATCAAAACATTTTATTTTATTTGGTGGAGAATATTTAGAAATCATAACGTAATTTCATAATCAAAATACCTTGATACTTGTTCTATTACTTCATATGGAACAGAATAATCAACAGAAAAGTTGTCTTCATCTTTAGATGAAACAGAACCAAATATTAAAGCACCTCCATTTATAGAAATAACAGAATTTATTCCAATGTATGTTTGCAATGAATGTCTATAAATGTAAGTTGCAATAATATTTGGAATTCGAGAATCTATTTGATCTAACTGGTCAATATACATATGAAAGTAAGGGTGAAGTGGAATCATATGAATGTGGTCTGAAGATGCAAAAAAATTATTCTTAATAACTTGTGGATCATCGTAAATGATTTCAGGAAAACCAACGCGATGCAAAGCAAGCGCTTTTACTTTACGTTGAGGATCATCAACTGAAAGAAAATTTTCTGGAGAAACATCTTTATGATTTACTAAATACTTAGACATTTTAAATTCCAAGATATATCATCAAGATAGAAAGAAGATATAGAGTCTTCAAAAGAGTTTTTGTAATCAAGAGTAAAGACAACTCTAGATATACCAGATTCTATAATTTTTTGCAAACACCAAGCACAAGGTTTTGATATAGAATACTGATCAGAATTGTTTAGTCTTGCAATATAAAGAGTAGCTTTATCAGAATTGCTTGCAAGGTTAATCGCAGCTATTTCAGCGTGAGTGGAAAATCTATTTGGCGGTGTACGAGGAGATCTACGGGTAATATTTGGTGAACCACCCATAACTCTTCCGGACTTAACGACCATTGCTCCTACTCTAAATCTATTATTAGAAGTAGAAGCTATTTTGGCTGTTGCAGATATAAAAGATATATCTTTATTTGAAATAAATTTTGATTCTACATAACTATAGTCTTCATAAGGATCGACTACAGTAGTAGTAAAAAATTTATTTCTCATAAACATCCAATTATATCAGGTAATTAAGTCCATTTTTTGTTTGATGCTATTTTTTTCTCTAACCATTTAGGCTTAGGATTAGCTTCATAATATTTAGATATAATGTTACTAGCAGTGCCTTTAGTCATATCAGCGGTAAGTGGAACGCCAATGCGCTTTAAAAGATTCTTTTGTTTATCAGTTGGAGCATCTACTCGCCAAGCAGCAGAATTGTCAATGAGATTTAAATTATGTGGTTTATTATTAATAACCCATCTGTCACTGCGAGCAAAAGCTTCTCTGATATCAGAAGGATAACCAAGAACTGTTTCTTTAGGAGCAAGGTTAAAACCAATTCGTTCTGTATGGGTAACAGTCCATCTACCAAGAGTATCTTGATATATCTTTAAGGACTCATTATTACCAATACCTAAACGATATTCGTTTTCAGCTGTCTCAGCCCATACAAATGTTGAATACTGAAGAATGAATGGATTAGGTGGAGGTGGCATGAAAAGATCAATGCGCTTATATGCCAGATCTATATCTTCAGGTGCAAGCACTCTTACAGCTTCTCCTGGACAATAAGCTTCAAGTTCTTTGTATTTGTTGGCAACATCAACTAAATCATGACCCTTTAAATCAAAGTCAGCAGGCATACCCAACAAAGTAGGTAAGCCCAATGGCTTTTTACCTTTAGTGGCATCAGCTATGTCTATGATCACACAGTTTTCTTTA
>Ga0208161_1000538_pt1 | contig 21502 bp, 13 predicted proteins | sample CB_VirMetaG_3_FD_184538 | JGI IMG/M metagenome (GOLD analysis project Ga0208161, IMG submission 184538) | Freshwater to marine saline gradient viral communities from Chesapeake Bay - CB_1508_1S Viral MetaG (SPAdes) (version 4) | ecosystem: Environmental > Aquatic > Marine > Coastal | place: USA...
ACTTGTTTTGCAAGCGGTCCATGCGCTTTCTAATTTCGTCTAGATTCATGACCTTTTAATTTTGGGTAAATATAATAACCCAGGTCAACGAATCCAAATTTTACCAGAAGGCTTTTTACTCTACTTCGATTATGTTTTTTAAACGTGTTCTAACCTTTTTAAACCCACCAGGGCGAGTCAAAAGAAGGCTATTACGAAATCTAGTCCAATCCACTTGAAATGAAGTATCCAATTTACCATCATTCAAATATCTGATTACCTCATTTAAGGCATTTATTGTATATAAAGTATTGGTCTGTTTTTTTCTGTGGACTAAAATAGTATTGGGTAGTTGTAGGTCGTACACTGGACCATCTATGTTATATGTTAGCATTGTTTTATCATCGTCTAACGAAATCAAAACAAAAATCTTATTAAATAGTATATCGTGCTCCTCAAGAATTTTATCTACAACTTCATCAACACCCTCATTTTGTAAAAAAGTGCAGTAAAGTTTATTGTTCATGTGTGTATTTATTGCATTGTTATAGCAATAAATATCAAAGGGCTTTTAAAGATGAGTATGTGTTGCCTCGTTTTATTTTTATAGGAAAATCAGATGAAACAATTTCTTTTATCGCCTGGAATGTATCCTTCCCGTCTTCAATTGCAAAATCAATCAATATAGAATCATACACATATAGGATAATTTTACTTTTTTTACCCTCAAGTATTTGGTATAACCTTGATAACATTGTAAAATTATATTCCGTTTCAAACGCTTGAATATAGTAGTTAAATAGCTTTTGGGGGGTCATGTTTTTATAATTCTCCTTTAAAAGCTTGCGCCTCGCTATTACAGTTTTAACATATCCTTGAGTATTAAATTCGCTCCACAATTTGTCTATAAATTGTTGCGCTTTGTTGAAATATCCGTGTTTAAGGTATTTTTTGTTTATACCTCCGTACATTTGTTGAAACGTTAATTCTTTACTTCGTTTGTACATTTCAGCATCTACTTCATCTGTTTCGAAGTACATTTTTGCCATTTGTGTGTGTACAGATTCGCTTTTATCTAACTCGCCCCCAGATAGGCGTGCAATGATTCGGGGGTGGTAGCCCTCGAAATCCATTTCAATAAGCATGTCGTTATCTGCTTCGAAACCATCTCGCTCGCCTGTATCGTGTTTTAGAGCTGAGAAATTAACGCTATTAAAGTTGTTTGTAGGGCGTCCTGTTGTAGTACAAAAATTATACCATCCGTATATTTTGGAGTCGCGAACACTGAATTTTTCATTAATATCAAAATGTTTGTTGAATGTATCGTTAATTTTAAAACCCTCACTTACCATTTTTGCTAACGTGGGTGTGAGTATTTCGTTGTACCACTTGTTTGATTCTTCACTTTTGTAGTTGAGTATATACGGGTAAATCGCATTAAATTCTTCCTCTAACGCCTCGTAGTGCTTTGCAAGTGGAATGATTTTATTCACGTTATTTGCGCCATATTTGCGCTCATAGAACGTGTGTGTACCCGTTTTTGGTAATGAAGCTAGCGGTTCATTTTTTACTAAGTAGTAAATACTTTGTATATCCGTATAAAGGAGTGATGGGATGTGTAGTAAAGCTTTTACTTTTTCTTTTACGAATATATTCGTATAAGATTTTAGGTATTTTATTGGTAACTCAAGTTCAAATGCCTCGGGGTGGTCTAAATTAATGATGAACCCCTTTTCCTTACTAAATGAATAGATGTAAAGAGCACACAGCGATTGCAATTTAGGATGTACCTCGTCGTTGTTTGTAATAAATTGAAGGTAACATTCGCTACCCTCGTCTTCAAAAAACCGTTTTAATTGATCTTGTGTTTCTATGAGGTAGTACATACCTCAAATATACGAAATTATTTTACGAACTCCTCGGGATCGTTAAAGAAAAACATGATTCTAGGGTATTGTCTTTCTAATTTCAAAACATTGTCGTTATTTACTTGTGCACTTCTAAGTGACCATATAATTTCTCCCGCACGATACAATAATTTATCGTATTCACCACTTTTTAATTTAGCATATCCTTCAGCATCCATTTCTAATATTTCGTCGTAGTTATTTACTCTTTGACAAAAATATCTCTTCCAACTACCTTTTTCATAGTCCTTTTCAGTAGGACGTGGTCTAGAAGCTACTGGTGAGGTACTTTTTTTAAGTTTGTTGTATTGTTTTGGGTTAAGCTGGTTGTAAAGAAAATTACGTGTATTATTTACTATAAGATTTTTTTCTAATTTTATCTTTTTTAGTGGGACACGTAAATTTAAAACACTGTTTCCCGCAAAATATTTTGAGCCATATTGGATGTATTCTCCAATGTACATTTGACCATCGGAAGGATTGTATAATTCGTTTCCGTTAGTGTGTTTTACTTTATATTGTGATTTTGGAATGAATGGCATGTTATTCTATTTCTGCTCCACCAACTGTAAATATGCTGTTTAAGTAAGTATCTGCTGTGTTTGGTTGAAGATTACTAACTCCACTCCCTATTACAAATGGCTTATATATTTGACCGTTTATATCTATAGGAATAACTGTGTTTGATTCTTCTTCTCTTAAACGAGTTTGGAAAGATGAGTTATAATTGTTCCAATTAGTTCCAAATGCTTCTTCTACTTGTGGTCTAAATCTTTCCCACTCATTAACAATAGGAGTTAAATCCATAGTTAATTCGTTAATTTGGTTAGAGTAAGCATTAGTACCTGTGGCCCACGCAGCCTCTATTAATGTAGAAAGAGTGTATTTAGTAGTAAAGTATCTTCTATCTAATTCAACAAACTGTTGGAATACGTTATCCTTAACTTCTTGTGATACTCCAGTTGCAGTTTCTTCAGGTGAAGGATTAGGTAACACAACTGCTTCTTCAATGTTATCTATAGTTGGAGTTATTAACTGTGCTTGAGGTGAATCACTAATAATTTCAGTTGGTGGGATAGGTAGTAAACTAGTGTCTATACGATCCATTGGTGTACCTGAAGCTTCAGGGATAATTTCATTTGCTGGATTACCTGTGCCTGCTCCTCTTCCTGTTCCGTCTGAATTGCCTTGTTGGTTCCCTCCATTTCCTACTGAGGTTGATTTTTTAATGTTTTCGTCATTAGGTAATAAAATCATTTTACCCCCAATTTTAGTAGTCCAGTCTTGACCAGCAGTTATTGTTTGTTCTTCTTTAAATACAATAAAGGCAACATTAGCCCCCCCGGGAGATTCATTGTTATTAGGTCTATAAGCTCGAGGTAATCGATCTTCTCTGATTTTAAAAAGGCAACCTATTATGATATTTGAAATACCGTCTAAAGTCATAGTAAACTCTAAAGGTATTACAGCACTAGTATTAACAGATTTGTGTTCTAATTCTTTCATTTGCATAGCAGCTGTTTGGACTTCTTTTAAAGTTGATTTTAAATCATTTACTTTATCGTCTGAGTCACTTACAGAATCATTTTCATCTGAGTTAATAATTTCAAAATATAGTGCTGCCTGTTTGTTAAATTCTTCTAAGGCTAAAAGGTATTTTTTCTTGATTTTTCCCTCCATAGTAGTAGAATCAAGTCCTAATCTAACATCTTCTTCTTTTTCTTCTTCAGTTCTTGTATCTTCAGGTGGTTCTTCAGTAGCAGTCCCATCATTACTATCATTTCTAACATAAAGTCTATTTTCGATGGCTCTGTTAAATGCTTGGAAAGTTAAATCGTCTAGATCTTCTGTTGTTTCAGGGTTTTGAGCGTGGACAGCTACTGTTGATTTTAAAGCATCTGGTACTGTGGCTTGTAAATCGTATTCTCTTACTACACTTTTATTTGATTGGACTTCAATTTCAAATATATTTTTAGCTATTTCAGCCATATCATCCCCATCTACAGGAAGATCTATAATATAACACTCGTTTGGGTATTCTGAGTTAATAGAAAATACAAAATTGTGTAAAGGACACGCTTCATTAACTTTATCTTCCCATACTGATTTTAAGAAATCACCTAAATCAGCATTTTTATTACCTTTAATACTTGCATCGTATGCACTTAAAAGCATATCTGTGTTTAACCAAATACCTCCTATAAATCGTTGTAATTCTTCTTTTGCATTTTTTAATTCAACAGTACTACCTCCACCAATTTCATTATCCCCTATTTCAGAAGAATCAGTAGTAAATGCATCTACTACGTTTCTTTTTAATCTGTTCCACCCCCATTCAAACATATCACCTACAGCTTCAGCAAAATATCCTAATGCTCCTTGATCAGGATCAATAGTGTGTTGTAGTCTTGTGTCAAAAAATGAGTGAGGTAAAATACAAATACCTGGATCACAGCTTAGATCTATAGATTCTTCTGGATTAGCACCTTTAAATTTAACATATTTTAATAATTCAGGTATTTTTGAATCTTGGTTATTTGGATCATTTCGATAAAAATGCTGGACTATTTTTGTGGGGGGATTTTCATTGTTTTCATCAGTATCTCCATCTCTAGTAGGGTCACTAATTACAAATTCATTTATTAAAAATGCTAATAAATCCCATCTAACATATCCTGTATTTAGGGGGGCGTCAAAATCCCCAGCCTTAGTGATTTTATTTTTTCTTAAAAAATATTGGCCTAATTTTTCAAATTTTTCTTCTTTAGTATACTTGTCGTTTCCATTAGCATTTTTAACTGCTACCTGAGGGAATTTTTTTAAAATGTGTTCAATTATAGCTTCTACTAATAAAGGAGAATCATCTGTTTCGAACCATTGGGGAGTCCATTCTTCTTCTCCACCCGCTGTATCTACAGTTCCTGTGAGTTTTGCTAAAGCTATTAAGACTCCTCTTAAGGCATCAGGGTTTTTAATTTCTTCTGGTTCATCTTGGTCTTCTCTACTTAAAGAAAATTTTATATCTTTTCCGGGATATATTTTCCTAAAAGCGCTTCTACTAGAAGGGATTTTTAGTGAGTCAAGTACTTCACCCATTGAAACTAATTCAGAGTAACAATCAAAACCACCGTCTTCTCTAGCTTGAAAACCAAAATTAGTTACAAATCCTAAGAATCCATCGTAATTACCTCCTGTTCTTTTTTTAAGATCAATTACTGAGTTATATATCTTTTCTTGGAATACTTTACCATTACCTTTAGGGAATACTATATCATCACTTACTCTATATTCTAAAGTATCTATATTTCCATCATTACTTATAAAAGGAGTCCATTGCCATTCTACTAAGATAGGATATCCTGGTCTTAAATAAAGTAATTCCATAATCTCTAATTGTCTAAGATTATGAACTACAAAACTTAATTTTGCTTGGCGTAAAGAACCATACGCACTTTTGGTTGCAATATCTAAATTAGTAATACCAGGCATTGGTACTTGACCAAACCCATCGTATCCCCCATTTGCACCTAATAATGGATCTCCATACGCAGATCCAGGTCTACCAAATTCTGCACTGCGAGTTTGGCCATTGTTTAATATACCACCCTGTAGTATAAAACGTTTTGCTAATTCGCTTCCTTTTAATTTTTGAAACTCTTCTATATTGTTGCCATCTGAAATAGATAGGTTTACATTTTGTTTATAATTGACTAAAGAAGTAGCCCTAACAGTACATTGTCGACTATTATTCCAAACTAAAGCTTGATTACTTTTATAACCACCACTTGTGCCAGTAGCTTGTAAATCTTGCCTTAATTGAATTTGTTCTTTGATCCATTTAGGGAACGATTGCTTAAAAATACTCATCTAGCTCTATTTATTCTTTCAAATTCTCTAATAATAGGGTTAGGATCTAAAGGTATTCTAATTTGTAAACCTGCTTGACAAACATAACTATCACGTCTTAATTTTCCAGGATTAGCAGTTGTGATAATCCACCATAAAGAAGCATCTTTGTAAAATTGATACGCTAAAACATCTACACGATCACCATACTCAGTTTCAACATAGATATCGTCTAATGTTTCAGGAATAAGAGGATATATAACGTTTTTTAAATAACGCTTGCCATTAAAGTCTTTTTTAACGGGGGTATTTTGGTATCTATTCATTGTCCAAAGGATCCTAAGGATGATAATAAGTTAGAAGTAGAATCAGGTGATAGCCAATTTTGTTGAGAGTCTATACCACCTCTATGAGGTAATATAAATGGTCTATTTTGGTCGTTTTCTGGGGCAAAATCGTGAACAGGTTTAAACGAACATTTTACATCCAATTGGTGGGGTAATTGATTCATTCTAAGTCCATCTGAACCCAATCTTTCCTCAGAATCTATTTCCCATGAATAAGCACCCTTCCAATTTAAACTTATATTAGTAAAAAACCCAGGAATTTCATTCATCCAATCACCAACAGTTAATCTAGCAAATTTTGCTCTCATTCTACCATTCTTGTAACTTGGTGCGGTTTGGGCTACTAAATAATTTAACTTCTGATGAAGTGGTTTCATTTCTTGTCTTGATTGAGCTTGAATTCTAAAACTAAATGAAATTGATCTATCAAATTCGCTGTATGTATAAAATTTTTCTGCTCTACCATTATATTTAAAACTATTATGGTTAGCTGTATAATCATCACTTACATCATCCAAATAAGCTCTAAAAACTAATAAGTCGGCATTTAAAGGATTTTCAGGATCTATAACCTTAATATTGAATTTAATAAGATCTCTAGGGATATCTTCAGGAATAGGACCATCGGCATCTATTCTTTTTATAGGGACTGCATTACGGGCATCTCCATAACCAGGATTAGGAGCACTAAAATCATAAGTATCACCTGGTTTTAGATTTTTTGGGCCACCGGGATTACCACGGCCCATATCTGTTACTATGTCTGGTCTTTGAGTTGCCATTATGCAAAGTTATTGTTAGTTATATTTCTATTACGTGAAGGACCTTCACTTTGTCTTGAATTGTTAAAATTATCATTAACAACTTTAACATTATTAAGTGCCGCTACCATTTCAGGGACAAGTGCTTTAATTGTTGATGCAACAATACCTTCAACTTCTTCAGCTGATATTCCTTGTTGTTGAGTTATAGGTTTGTTTGTTTTTTGTATTACTGAACTAGTTGTATTATTTACAGGGTTAATAATATTTTCTGTTTTAGGAGTAATAGTATTAATAACAGCTTCTTGTCTAGCATTAAATTCGGCTTGTCTTTCAGCTATTTTAGGGTTATTTGAAGAACCTACACCAGTAAAAGTTTCATCTGTAGCTAAATTTTTAACAGTTACTACAAATTCTGTTTTACCGTTATCTAAGAGGGTTTTAACTTTATCTACTATTATAGTAGATAATTGGGCTTCTAAAGCATTTATAGTTGTTTTATCTGTTAGAGCAGTTTCTGTTTGGCTAATAGAAGTAGAAGTTTGTACAGAAGATGGTTGTGGGGTAGCAACTGAAATTCCTGGTACTAGTTCTTTTGAGGCTTGGTTTATAAGAGAAGTTTCTGTTTTATTAGTACCTAATGCTGATTGAATAGGAGAAGTAGATAATGTAGTAGGTAATAATGTATTAAGTTTTTCTAAATTAGTAGCAGCATTAAAAGTTGCTGTAGAAAGGTTTTCAGTATTTGTTGTTAGTGTTTCTTGTGTTGTTGTAGGGGAAGGAGTTGTAACTGAAATACCAGGAACTAATTCATTAGTAATTGATTTGGGATTTAAATCTACGGTGTTTGCAGTATTTGTAACGGTTGAGGCTTTGTCTGTTGTACTAATAGTGTTTGTAGCGGCAGAAGTTTTATCTATAGTGTTTGTAGCGACAGACGCCTTATCTACAATGTTTGCGGTGTTTGTAGCGACAGATGCTTTGTCTACAATGTTTGCAGTATTTTTAACGGCAGATGCTTTGTCTACAATGTTTGCAGTATTTTTAACGGCAGATGCTTTGTCTACAATGTTTGCGGTGTTTGTAGCGGCAGATGTTTTGTCTACTATATTTGCAGTGTTTGTAGCAATAGATGCCTGATTTATAGTAATTGTAGCCGTGTTTGTAGCAACAGATGCTTTGTCTACTATATTTGCGGTGTTTGTAGCAACAGACGTTTTGTCTATAGTGTTTGCGGTGTTTGTAGCAACAGAAGTTTTATCTACATTTGTAGTAGCAGACGCTTTGTTTACTATATTTGTAGCGGCAGAGACCTTATCTACTATATTTGCGGTGTTTGTAGCGGCAGAGACCTTATCTACTATATTTGCGGTGTTTGTAGCGGCAGATGTTTTGTCTACTGTGTTTGTAGAAATAGATGCTTGGTTTATAGTAATTGTAGCTGTATTTGTAGCAATAGATGTCTTATCTACAGTATTTACGGCATTTGTAGCAACAGAAGTTTTATCTATAGTATTTACGGCATTTGCAGCAGTTGATACCTTGTCTACTGTATTTATAGCATTTTTAGCAGTTAAAGTTTTATCTACCGTGTTTGTAGCAGTGTTTGTAGATATGGATGCCTGATTTATAGTGATTGTAGCGGTATTTGTAGCGACAGATGTTTTATCTACTGTGTTTACGGCGTTTGTGGCCGTTGAAGCTTTGTCTACTGTGTTTACGGCGTTTGTGGCAGTTGAAGCTTTGTCTACTGTGTTTGTAGCAGTGTTTGTAACAGTATTTGTAGCAACAGAAGCTTGATCTATAGTACTTGTAGCGGTAGTAGTTTGAGAAGTAGTAGGTGCTGAAGCTGAAGATACATTGATAGTGCCCTTAAAATCTGATAGGGTTTCTAATTTTGCAGCATCTAATGAATTTAAAGATGTAGCTAATAAAGCAACACTGGTAGCTATCCCTTTTAAAGCAGTGCTTGTTAGATTTAATTTTGGGGCTAATTCAGCTAATGGTTTTAAAGTTAAACCTAATATTGCAATAGCACCTGCACCAAGTAATACTAATGGAGATAGTGCTCCAAAGAATGCTGCTGATGAGCCTAATACAAATAATGAACTAGCAAATCCAGCCATAACTGCTGGGTCAAGTCCTTCTAACATTTTAAATGCTTCAGCAGTAGGAGCAATTGCACTTCCTAAAATATATAATGCTCCTGCACCTAATATAATTGCAGGTGATAAAGCACCAAATAATGCTGAAGCAGTACCTAATATAGTTAATGCGCTTGCAAATCCTAACATTGTTGACGCGTTTAACCCTTCTAAAACTGCAAAGGCTTTTGCAGCAGGTGTAAGTGCATTTCCTAAAACGTATAATGCTCCTGCACCTAATACAACTAATGGGGCTACTACACCTAACATAGATGCTGCTGAACCTAACATAGATAATCCTGTGCTAAATCCTAAAATTGCATCAGCAGAAATACCTGCTAAATTTTTCATTGCTTCAGCTGCGGGGACAATTGCTTTTCCTAAAAGATATATAGCGCCTGCACCCATTGCTATAACAGGAGCAAATGCACCTATTAAAGCAGTGGTAGTAGATAATTGAGATAACCCAAATGTAAATGATAATATAGCATCAGCAGATATACCTGCTAAATTTTGCATTGCTTCTGCAGCAGGTGTAATTGCTATTCCTAAAAGTGTTATAGCTCCTGTGCCTAATAAAACTAAAGGTGATAATACCCCCATTCCAGCGGCAGCATTTCCTAATAAATTAAGGGCGACTGAAAAACCAATCATTGAATCCGCACTAATTCCTACTAAGTTTTGCATTGCTTCTGCAGCAGGGGCTATGGCTTGTCCTAAAAGATAAATTGTTCCTGTTCCTAATGCCACTAAAGGAGCTAATGTACCCATAAAAGAAGCAGCTCCTCCAAGTATAGTAAGAGAAGTTGCAAATCCTATCATTGAATCAGCAGATATTCCTGCTAAATTTTGCATTGCAATTGCTGCTGGCTCAAGTGCAGAACCAATTAAATAAATAGTACCTGCCCCTAATGCTACTAAAGGTGCTAATATACCCATTTGTGTAGCTGCGGTTCCTAATATTGTAAGGGAAGTTGCAAATCCTATCATAGAATCAGCTCCTATACCTGCTATTTGCTTCATCGCTTCTGCAGCTGGGTCAAGAGCTTCACCTAATAAGAAAATTGAACCTGCTCCTAAACCAATAAGTGGTGAAATAGTACCCATAAAAGCAGCTGTTGTGCCCAACATTGTTAATGCTGAAGCAAAACCAATCATAGAATCTGAACTAACGTCTGCTAGGGCTTTCATTGATTCAGCGGCATTACTCATACTTAAACCTAATACAGCTAAAGCACCTGAACCAATTATAATTAAAGGACTCATGACTGCTAAACCTGATACTACTAATCCTAAAGCACCAATACCAGTAGCAAGTCCTAATAAACTACCTCCATCAATTTCTGTTAATCTTTCAAATGAACCTGTAAATATATCTAAAGCAGGTGAAACAGCCATTAAAGCACTTCCTAAAGGAATCAAGGCTAAAGATACTAAACTTAAAACACCAGCACCTATTAAAGCAAATGGTGCAGCAACACCTAATACTGTTAAACCACCTGCTAATCCTGCTATTCCTGCCCCTACCATTAATAGGTTTTCACCATTTATGCCGGCAAGTGTTCCAGATAATCCGGCTAAAGATGAAGTGATTAAAGGTAATACTAATGCTCCTGCTACTAATCCAGGAATCGCCATTAATACACCACTACCAAATGCTGCTAAACCAATTCCAAAAATTGGCAATGCTGCTCCTATAGCTAATAAATTAGTAAGTGGTATTTTAGTTGTTAAATCTATTAATGACTGAGTTAATGAAGAAACTGTGGTACTGATTGATTTTCCAATAGCAAAAATAGCGGCTCCCGCAGATACTAATATATTAGCAATTGCATTTCCTATGTTTGCTATAGAGTTACCTATTTTTTCTACAGCGTTTCCGGCAGCTTCTATCCCAGGGGCAGCTAATCTTAATGCAGCTCCAAATAGAGTAAATGCTCCTATTCCAGCAAGCACAAATGGTAAGGCAGCTCCCATTATAGTTAACCCACCAGCTAAACCAACCATTCCTAAACTAAATAAAGCAAAATTACCTCCATCGATTCCAGAAATTGCTTCACTTAATTGAGTTAATGCAGGTGAAAGTATAGGTAATGTAAGAGCTCCTAGCAAGAATCCTGGAGTGGCTGTCAATAATCCAGCACCTAATACCATTATACCTGCGCTAAATGCCAAGAACCCTGCACCATCAATACCTGCTATGGCTGCATTGAGTTCTGCGAGTGCTGGCGCTATAAGTGGTAAAGTAGCAGCACCTACTAAGAATCCAGGTGCTGAAGTTAATAAAGTTACTCCTAATATTCCTACTCCAACTGCTAAACTAGGTAATGTTAATGCTAAACCTAGCAAACCACCGAGTGGGACATTAGTGGCTAAATCGATTAAAGATTGAGTCAAAGCAGGTAACACAGTAGTTACAGCACCTGCTATTGCAGTTATTACTCCTGCGATGGCTGTTCCAACAGCAATTACTGCAGGGGCTGCTAGTGCTAATGCGGCACCAAATGGTATTAAAGCCGCACCTAACGCGCCTATAAGCGCAACACCTAGGAAAGGTGCCCCAGTGGCTGCAACTGCACCCAACGTGGCTAATCCCGCGCCTAATGCGGCCATACCTGCTGCTGCAGGTACACCTAATAATGCTATACCTGCTAGGCCAATAGAGCCAACTGCCATAGCAGCTAATCCAAGTGATATGGGGATTAATGATAAACCACCTAAAATAGCCATTGGGTCAGCAAATGCTTTTAACCCATTGGCAATACCTTTCATTCCTGCTTGGAGGGTTTTACCATTAAGTTTTTCAACTAATTTTAATGGCAATGATGCTACTCCAAGAGCTATTAAACCAGGTGCAGATACAAGTAAAGATAAACCACCTTGTATAACTTTAGGGTCAGCAAATGCTTTAAGACCCTTAGCTATATTTTGCATTTTTTCTTTTAATGCCTTACCAGTGTCTTTAGGAGCAACAGTTTTACCTGCCTTTTCAGCGGCTCCTGAAGCTTTATCTGTTACTCCTTTGACAGCAGCTGCTGGTCCTTCTCCTGGTTTAAATACACCTGCGGTATTAGCTACTTCTTCACTTACCATTCGGCCCGAAGCCATATCACGGAATCTACCTCCTCCAGCCATTCTTGGGTCAAATTCAATGCCTGCAGCTTTATTAGCAGCACCACTAAAAGCGCCTGTTAATTTATCTTTAAGCCCTTTTAATGGTTCAGTTAGCCCTTTAAATCTTTCTTTAATACCATCAAAAAACCCATCAGTAGAACCTGGGGCAAATGCTTCAGTAAGTTTATCTTTTATACTACCAAATGAAATCCCACTTACATTATTAGTTATTCCTTTAAAAAACCCAGCATAAGTTGCAGGATTAAATAAAGAACCAAAACTTATTCCTAGGGCTTTGGCCGCAATAGCAACACCTATTAAAGCATTACTCCAGCCACCAGTAAGTTCATTTAATTTTCCTAACCATTTAGCCACCCAAGCTATAGGTTGTAACATAGCTGCTAAAACATCAATAACAGGAGTTAAAGCTGTCATTACATTTGCAAATAAATCTTTTACTTTTGAGACAGCTGCGTTAAATTTATCTTGAGCAGAAAGTGCTTTTGCTTGTTCGTACGCTTGTTTACCCATAGTTGAACGGATTTCTTCAAGCGTTTTATTTTGCATTTCTTGTTTAAGTAATGTTTCTCCTAATTCATTACGGTTCATGCCCATTGCCTTTGCAATAGCTTCTTGTTGTTTGACATTCATATCGCCAAACGAAGCTAAATCAACATTTTGCTTCTTGAGTTCTTCACCCAAAGTAGCCATATCGTTGTTAAGGGCAGCTGCTCTTGCTTTTTCAAGATTAAGCTGTTTACCAGTTAATAGTTCAGCTTCTAACTCAGCACCAATACTTTGTTCAAAATCCAATAAATTACCTTGGATTCCTTCTAATTGGGCTAAAGTAGAGCCAAATTCTCTAGCAGCAATTGCAGCTTTAGCAAGTGCTTGTGGGTTTGAAGCTAACGATGCTTGTAAACCTTTAGAAGTTTTAGCAACATCACCTAATATATCTTTAACAGATGCTGTGGTTTTGCTTGTTTGAAGCATAGCACCTGTAGTATCGTATAAATTTCCTAGTACATTTTCGGTTTCTTTACCTTGTAACCTCATTAAGGTTGTAAGGTTACCAGCTTCAGCACCAGCTAAACCAATTCGTTCAGTTAAATTTGTAAATGTTTCAGCTGATTGTGAACTAATATCAAAGAATACACCTGTAGTTTCTTTGAGTGCGAAGAATGATTTTTGTAACTTTTCGCTGTTAATAAATAAATCACCACTAGCACCTGCGGCGTTACTTAGCGCATTGCGCATAGCTAATGCATTACCATAACCAATGCCTAGTTCCTGTTGGAATTGGTTGGTTAATTGAGAATTACGTAATAATGCTGCTCCTATAGCAGTTAAAATAGCTGCGGGATCAGTTAGGGTTTGTTTAAGATTACCCATAACTTTTCCTAACATTTTACCAGCCGCATCTAATTGAGTTACTTTTTTTACATTAGCTTCTATATTAACACCTTGTTCTTTAATATTAGTGAGTATTTTATCATTAATATTAAGATTTTTAGTGTTGATTTCAGTTTTTTCTTCTAAAAGTTTTAATTCTTCTTCAGTAAGAGTTTTTCTTTCTTCTATTTTAGAAGTTAAAATTTCTAAAGATTTTTTATCTTCTTCATTTAAAGTAGATATTTTATCTAAAACTTCCCTTCTTTTTTCTTCAATATCTGTGTTTTCAAGAACAATAGAAGATAAATTCTGTGCTATACTAATTTCTTCTTCAGTAAGTTTTTGTTTATTTTCAATTTTCTGAGTAATTTCAGCTAATTGTTTACTTTGATCTTCAGTTAAGATATTAGAAGTTTCTTGAATTTGGGTAAATACAGTAACTAACTCATTACGATTTTTAGCGGTTTCTAAAGAAGCTTTATCTTGGTATTCTTTATTTAATCTTCTTACTTCATCCGTAACTTCTTTTACATCTTCAGCTTTAAAAACACTAGCTAATACAGGAATTTTAGAAAATTCTTTAACAATAGAACCTGTAACTCCCATGGTTTTAGCTAAGTCTTTTTCCCTTAATATTGAAGATTCAATTTCACTAGTTAAAGACTCGTATAAGGTTTTATTGTTAGCTAATACTTTATTAGATTCTATAGCTTTAATTAAACGAGTTTTTTCAGTATTATTTAAGCCTTTTAATAAATCTTGATTTTGTTCTAAAACTGCTACCTTTTCTTGGATAGATCCATTACTATCAGCTGATAATTTTCCTTCAGTTCTTAATTCTGTGATTATAGAACGGGCTAAATCTAATTGTTGGGATTTTGTAGTTAGGTTTTCTTTTGTTACTTTAGATGCTTTAACTATTGAATCTCGTTCTTCTTTAAACCCTTGTTCTTTTCTGTTTAAGATTTGAGTCATTAACCCAAATTCACTTCGGGTAATTTGTTCTTTATTTTCAAGCTTAGAAATAATACTTCTAACTAGTTCTTCTTCTTCAACACTTTTAGTAATATTATTATTTAAGGCATCATTTAAAACTGAAGATATTTGATTACGTTGTTCACTTAATTTTATTGCCTTTTCAGTATTAATGTTTTCATTAGTAGCTAATTCATTAATCTGAGAAAAATATGATCTTATTTCATTTAGTTGGCGGGTTTGACCACCTAATCTTCCATTAGCACTTCTAACAGCATTATCTTGTTCTAAAACTGCGCTGACTATGTCTTGTTGAGTTTGTTTAATACTATCAACAATAGCATTAAAATTAAGTTCAGCAGACGCTCTTTGGACTTGGGTTTCTAAACTTTTTTTATCTACGGCAACTTGTTCTTTACTATTGTTAAGTTCTTCAACAGACATAACCCTAGTAAGATCTCTATCATTTCTAATATTAAACGCAGTATCGCGTAATGATTTAAAATCTTTAAGAACAGTTCTACTAAAATCACTAGTAGTACTTATACTTCCTACTATCCTATCTAATTCACTACTTACAGAAGATATATCACTAGCATATTCATCTGTGTTTTGTGCTATATTATTAATACGGCTACTTAATTCTTCATTAAGTTGTTGGAGAAGATTTGTATTGCCCTTTGCTTGACTTAATTTATTATTATATTCTTCAGTTATAGCATTTTGGGCTTCTTGGCTTAATCCTATTTGTTTAGATAGCTGTAGAATGGTCCTTATAGACTCTTGGATTTGATCTACTAACTGTCTACTCTGATCAATTGGTCCTGGATTAATATTATCGTTTTCTTCAGCCATAAGTTAGAAATATTCCTATATAAATATTAAAAAGTATAAGGTGATGCAAAGCACCACCTTATAGTTCGTTCTTTAACCCAGAGTCTTTTGGTAAGTTATCCCAGTCAATGTCAAAGTTTTCAAATGTTTCCATTGCTTTTTCATCATTGGTTTTGCCTTGCTGGGCTTCTTCTTGTTTCTTATGAATATCACTAATTTTGTTTATATAATAACGTCTCATATAAACGGGTAAATTCCATGCTTGTTCGAAACTAAACCCTCCCTTTCCCCAGTAGACAAGGTCGAACACCTCATCATAAATAACTGGTTTATAACTGGAGGTCAGGCCAAAAGAAACTTACTCCAATGGGAATTTGGACGTCATTAACAACAGTGCCGTCCTCTCCTTCGAAGTTAAACGTAAGATCTACGTCAGGTGACATATTTTTAACGTAATTTCTTAACGCCCTTGAATCAACTGCAAGTAATTCAGTATCAACAAATTCTCTAATAGTAGAAGCATCTGTATCTCCATCAACCGAAACAATTGTATGTTTGAGTCGTGTAGTTAATTCTGCTTCTCTCTTCATTTTTCTTAAGTTTTTAAGCTCAAGTTGAATGTTGTTTTCATCTCTTTGAGTAAGAAGCTTAAATGTTATTTTTCTCTTAGAAACAGGTAATTCAAAATCAAATTCATTTACACCAGGTGTTTTAACTAGTCCATCATCTAATTCTTTATCTTGAACCATAGACAAGTCAACCATTACTTCTTCATCCTCATTAGTATTAGGATTAGTGTAGTTAAACACATAATGAGGCCCATACCCATAGACCCGCGCCGCCACCAAAATAGCGTTTTTATCTCCAATTAAAATGTCGTTAAAATTGATAGGTGATACCACTAGTGATTCTAATAGTTTATCAATTACAACTCCTGATTTGATGAAGCTTTGGTTTGTTAGGATATCCTCTTCCTTTGCGGTCATGTACTTTACTTCAATAGTACCATCTTTAAGAGGAGAATCTTGTGGGTATAATAACCCTTTTGAAGGTAAACCTACCTTTTCTGTTTGTAACTTTTTTTCAGCCATGTTTATAACTTTAGACATTTATCGTTTACATATACATATATGAATAAATAAAAAGAAGCGCCAAAAGGCGCTTCTTCTTTATGTAAAATGTTGGGCGATATTAGTATCTTAAGAGGCAGTAATCCATCGCAAGAGTTAAGCTGATAGTTTGAGCTGTGTTAGCGTTAGACCAGTCAGCATCTTGGAAATCAACACTCTTGATGAAAGATCCTTTAAGTTCCCATTCTTCAACAACATCACCTACGGGACCTAAAGAGCGGAATTTTACATCCTTCTTGTAGAAATCTTGGTAACCGTCTCTACCAGTTACTGACTCGTGGTGGAGTCTGAACCAGTTCATTACAGCTTGAGCACCAGATGGGTTGATTGGATCGTACAATTCGCACGTAATGTCTCCCCAGGAAACTCTACCTTTCAATTTTCTTTGTAGGTTAATGTGGTCGAGAGTAATCTCTTCGAACGATGGTTTAGGTCTATCAGCCTTTTTTACAAGGTAAGCAGGTACACCTTCAATGTCGAAGTAGAATCTGTTCTTTGTTTTAGGCTCGTATGTCTTGTAGAACATACCGATATCGCCTAATTGTTCGTTCTTTAAAATTGCCATTTTATTTTATTTTTTAATGTTGTTGGTTATTAATACATATATTAATCTGTGAAAGAAGCACCAGTTGGTGTTAAAACGAAATCAAGTACTACGAATTCAGCAGTTTTGGTAGGCTGTAAGAATACCTGACCGACCAATTTGTTTTCGTCAATGATATCTGGTGTGTTGAGTTGGCCATCTACTTTGATTTGGAAAGCATAAAGACCTTGTCTCTGTACCAAGCTTTCAAGGTATGGAGTAGCTTGTCTTACAAAGCGGTCTCTAGTTTGCTGAGTATTCTGTTCAAATACGAGCTTTCTAGAGAACCCACCGATTGTATCTTTCACATCAAGCAACAATCTGCGAACGTTTACTCTATCGAGTGCGCTAGTAGCATTTTGTAGTGTTTTCTGACCGAAAATTACAATTCCTTGTCCTGGGAAAGTAGCAATTGGGTTAACTTTTGAAGAGTAGAGGTCATCTCTTTGTGTCTTAGACAATTTAGTTTCAACCTTACTTACATTAGTAACACCACCTCTAGTTAAACCAGCAGGTGCGAACCAAGGTGCTGCTAAGCTATCATTCTTGGCGAATACACCAGGAACAATTACAGATGCTGGGCACCATACGTTTCTACCTAACTCAGTGCTTCTAACTTGAGCCCAAGGCCAGTAAGTAGCAGCATAGTTAGTATCTAATGCTTCAGCAGCTGTTTTAGCATCACTCACAGCAGAACCGTAATCTACAGTATCTACTACAAACAAGCTATCACCTCTATTAGTAGTGTTAGCAATTACAGTATTAACTAACGTAGAGTGGTCTGCTTGTGTTACACCAGGAATAATTAGAGTTTTGAATTTAAACTCTTCTTTGTTGCGAAGGATATCGATTGAAGCAGTATAATCATTAGTTGCTAAACCTTGAATAGCTCCAGCAGCTGAACCATTAGCACCAAATAATGGATTACCGGATGTGTTAGTACCTACACCACCTTCAAAAGTACCGCTTTGAGCTGTTGGTAAGTATTGGCTAAATGGAGTAGATCCATCAAGATTTACGTTACCATCAGATGATAAGTACTGGTAAGTGGGGTTATTAACTGCTTTTACTCTTACCAGTTGTGATTTGTTAGGGAATTCACCTCTTACTACTACAGATACGGGGTCAGTACTATCATCCTTTTCAAAGTACTGATCACCAATTTTTCTTGCGATGTAGTTTGGTGAAAGCGGATCGAGTGAGCAGTTAGTGAACTGTTCTAATACTATAGGAGCATTAGTAGTATCGTCACCTCTTCTGATTGATACAGTGAATGTACCAGCAGCTTGGTTAACATTACTAATTTCGTATCTAATGTTATCTTTAGATCCTGAGTGTAAACCACCACCTGTGTATTCTGGACCCACACTATTTAGGAGAGCACCTTTACCAAGTGTTTCTAATTCAAATGGGTTGGTTTCAACACCACCTACAGTAGTCATATCACTACCTGAAGCTGCTGTCCATGAATCTGCATCTTTTACTACTCTTACAACTAATGCAGTAGAACCACCATTTTGGAAGTAGTTTTTAGTTGCTAAGCTAGTGTAATATTCATATGCATTAGAAGCAGATTCTAAAGTAGTACCGTATATAGCTTTAAATTCGTTATAGTTTTTAACGAGTGTTGGAATTTCAACAGGTCCCTTTACGGTTGGACCTATAATTGCCATCCCTGAGGGATCTACTCCAGGTGATACAAGAGATTTGTCAACCTCTTGTAGCAATACACCGGGAGATACTATTGTTTCTGTTGCCATTTTGTATTAATTTTTATTTTATTAGTCTGTGAAGCTTGCGCCTGTTGGGGTTACGATAAAGTCTAATACAACAAATTCAGCTGTTTTAGTAGGCTGTAAGAATACCTGACCGACCAATTTGTTTTCATCAACTACGTCAGCTGGGTTTAATTGACCATCCATCTTGATTTGGAAAGCATAAAGACCTTGTCTCTGTACCAAACTTTCGAGGTATGGGGTGCATTGTCTTATAAATCTATCGCGAGTTTGTTGAGTATTTTGTTCAAATACGAGTTTATCAGCAAATCCACCGATTGTATCTTTCATATCAAGTAACAATCTACGAACATTGATTCTATCAAGAGCGCTTGTATCGTTTTGGAGAGTTTTCTGACCAAATACTACCAAACCAGTATCTGGGAATGTAGCGATTGGGTTAACTTTTGAAGTGTAAAGATCATCTCTTTGTGTTTTAGAAACTTTAGTTTCAACTTTAACAACAGAACGACCTAATTTACCTCTAACTTCACCAGCAGGTGCGAACCAAGGTGCTGCTAAGCTATCATTTTTAGCATAAACACCAGGAATTACAGCAGAAGCAGGAACCCAAATATTTCTGTTTAATTCTGTGCTTCTAACCTGAGCCCAAGGCCAGTAAGTAGCGGCATAACTTGTGTCTAATGCTTCAGCATTAGTTTTAACAGCAGATTGTAAAGCTCCATATGCTACTACGTCTGCAACAAATAAGCTGTCACCTCTAAATGTAGTGTTTGCGATTATAGTATTTAAAGTAGAAGAGTGGTTTTCTTGGTTTAACCCAGGAACAACTAATGTCTTAAACTTAAACTCGTCTTTATTTTTAAGAATTGAAATTGCTTTAGTGTAGTCAGTTGATTTTAATCCTTGTAATGCACCGTGATTATCAGATTGTGCTGATTGAGATCCATATAAACCAGCTACTCCTGTGGGAATGTTTGCACCGGTAGCGCCACTAAATTCACCAGTCTGTGCAATCGGGAGAGAAGCTGAGTATGAAGTATTTCCTGAATCTTCAGCAACATCTCCATTAGGAGCGAGGTATTGATATGTTGGTAAGTTTACAGCAGAAACTCTTACAAGGTTTGATTTGTTTTCAAATTCACCCTCAACGTTTACTACATAATCACTGCCATCTTGAGATACAGTAAAGCTTTGATCACCAATTTTTCTTGCGATGTAGTTTGGAGAAAGTGGATCAAGTGAGCAGTTAGTGAATTGTTCTAGAACAAGTGGAGCATTTGTTGTGTCGTCACCTCTTCTGATTGATACAGTAAATGTACCTGCTTTATTGTTTACATTACTAACTTCCCATCTGAAGTTGTCTTTAGTACCTTGTGGTAAACCACCACCAGTGAATGTTCCACCAGCTACAACACCATTACGAACAGTAGCTGCGGTAACAGTTGAAGGTAATCCAGCACCAACTGTGGTAGTTATATCACCGTTGTTTTGACCTGCAAATGCAACAACACCATTTGTTGTGTTTGTTACGGCAAGTGCAACAGCATTATCGTCTATATCAAAGTAAGCTCCTAATGATTCAGAGACTAAAATTGATGCTGAAAGAGCTGTGATAGTTCCATCGGGTAGTGCAATTGAGTCAGCTCCACCTCCTGCTAAGTCTACTTTAATAACTGTACCTAAAGGTTCATCTCCAGATGAATAATTAGAACCTGAGAATACTACTTGATAATCAACACCACCTGAAACAATCGTAATATACGCATTTGTGTTGGTTGAAGTTAATTCTAAAGAAGAAGTATTAATTGCTGCAGTGTTGGTAAATGTAATTTTATCAACACCTACCTGTCCAGTAGATACACTGTTTAAGTCAGCACCTTTACCTAAAGTTGTAAGGGTAAATGGTTGAGTGCTGTCTTTAGCTGAAGCTGATAAGTGGGTGTTGGAGGCTGCGCCCCAAGTACCTGAGGCAGAAACAACTCTTACTACAAGAGCGGAAGCACCTCCATTTTCGAAATAATTTTTTACTGCTAGGTTAGTGAAGTACTCGTAAGCTTCTGAACCAGATTTAATGGTAGTTCCGAAGACTTCTTTGAACTCATTATAGTTTTTAACTTGAGTAGGAATTTCAATAGGACCTCTAGCAGTAGGTCCGATAATTGCCATTCCTGAAGGGTCAGTACCTGGAGAGACAAATGATTTGTCTACTTCCTGTAACAACACCCCTGGGGATAGAATTGTTTCTGTTGCCATTTTATTTTTCTATTTAATGTTTATTGTAGCCTAATGTGGGGGACCATTGCTGGTCCCCCATAAATATAGGAAAGGTTTCTAAACCCAAATATTTATTAGGCTTCTTCTTCTTGAAGAGCAGGAGTAAATTCTCCTGTTTCTAAATTAATACTACCTTGTCCATATGTAGTAGTCAATTTAGAGATAATTTCTTGTTCACGCTTTCTTACTTCTTCAAGATTTGCTTCAACTTGCTTTCTTCTATCACTAAGAGTCATTCTATCAAGTTGATATTGACCTGCTTGGTATACAACGGTGTTGTAAAGGTTTTGAAGTTCTCTAATTTCAGAGATTTCTTCGTCGGTAAATTTTACTATGTTTGCCATAACTTTAATTTTTTATGTTTGGATATACGTATGTAATAAATTCAGAAGAACCAAATTAATCCCAACTAATTCCACTAATAGATACAATTTGTGCTGTAGGAATTCCTGAAAGAGATGATATGTTAGCTTTAAG
>Ga0208161_1000539_pt1 | contig 21491 bp, 26 predicted proteins | sample CB_VirMetaG_3_FD_184538 | JGI IMG/M metagenome (GOLD analysis project Ga0208161, IMG submission 184538) | Freshwater to marine saline gradient viral communities from Chesapeake Bay - CB_1508_1S Viral MetaG (SPAdes) (version 4) | ecosystem: Environmental > Aquatic > Marine > Coastal | place: USA...
GTGGAGTTACACCACTTCGTGTGCAAGCTCCATTTGAAAGCTTTGGTAGTGTATACCAACCAACCAAAGAAGGTGCTGCTATTACTGGTGTTGCACCACCAGTGCAATACACTGCTGAAACATCACAGGTTGCACCACCAACAATCTTCACTGCACTTGGAAAACAACAGGTAGTGCCAGAGATCACTGCACAAAAAAGCAAAGAACAGATTGAAGTAGACAGACCACAACTTCTCTCTGTTATCAAACAAGATTTGCAAAATAACAATGTTGAAGGTGATTTGGATAAGTTGGCCACACAAGAACTAACTGCTATCATGACAGCAGTACAATCTGCACGTGTAGGCAAACCATATCTATCCGAAGTGGATGCACTCAAACTTGTATTGGAAGATTTGGCCGTGATTGATCAACAACCAATCATTGACCCTGCAACATTGAAACCGGAATCTTTGGCACCAGAAGGTGGGCCACAAGACCCAACTGTGCAAGCATTCCAACGTCAAGTTGATTTGGGGAAACCATTCAAACAACTTACACCGATACAAGCAGAATACAGAAAAGCACAGATGCAACAGGCTATCAATGACTATGTTGATGAAAACAAACCTAGCATAGCAAAAGAACAAGTTCCTGTGATGTATGTAGAACCAGCATTCTTTTATGCCAAAGGTGAACGGACTCCAAAACAACAAATGACTGACCCTGAAAAGATGGCAATACCAATGGAAATTTGGAATGCTATCTTGAACAACAATCTGCTAGTGAATCCACCAATCGTATCACAACAGTTCGATGAAAACGTGAAACGTTGGAGTTCTGACCCTTCACATTTCATCAGTGTGGATAACTTGAAAATGATGGTTATGGGTGCAGACACTGCCAAACCATCTACACAAGATGCTGATACCATTGCAAAGATACGTGCAAAACAAGTGATTGGGAATCCAGATAGTTGGATATATGACCCTACCAAAACACAACAAATAACTGCAAATCCAGAACAGTATGTGGAAAGTGGAATACTCTCCGAGTTAGGGCCACTTGGTGGACAGGCTGAAACCGTTACAGGTTGGGCAATGCGTTCTATGCTCACAGTTCCGAATGTTATATCTGGTGGTTATGTTCATTACGTGAATGACCCTATCATGGGTACCATTGCTTCTGCATTCAGTGATGATGTATACGATATATCCAAAGAACGTGAGCAGTACAGAAAAGAACACCAAGCACTATATGGTGATTCACCAGTACTTGCAAACATAGCATTGAACAAAGGTGTGATAGGAGAAGCCAAAGAGATATCCGACCAAATAGGTTTGGAAGGATGGCAGAAAACCACACACTTGACAGGTTCATTGTTGGGTGATTTCATTGAACCATCTTTCGGTATTGGTAGTGGTGCATATGGAGCATTCAAAAATATCAAAGCACAGAAGCAAGCACGTGCCATATCCACTGCAATGCTTGCACCAAATCAAACATTGGCCAAGAGTGAATCACTTTGGAAATCTGCCAAAGATGGATTTGCATATGGGTTCTACAAAGATTCCAATATCATCACTGGACTATCACCACAAACTGCAAAGAAGTGGAGAACGATGGTTGATCCTGGGGATGTGCGTGCATTGGTGACAAACAAATTTGCTGATGAACTTGTGGCAGAACAGACTATACAAGATGCAAACAAATTTGGGTTAGATGCCTATACTGAACTTGAAAAGAAAGGTTTGCAAAATACAGAAGCAAGCAAACATTTCTCTATGACAGGTGAAGGCCGTGGAATACCAACCAAAGAACAGTTGGTGCAACAGCTGCAAAACAATAAACTGTTGAAAGCAGACCAGGTTGCAGAATTTGAAAAGACGTATGATGATTGGATGGCCACCAAAGACTTCTTGGAAACAGGCACCAAAACTGTTGGCACAGATGTTCGATTGGTGGAAAAGTTAGAACAGTACTATGGTATCAAAGTTGATGCACCAATAAATAGTTTTACTGATTTGGAAAAAATAGGCCAAATCAAAGATGCCGTGAATACTGCATTTGCACGTGGATTGGTTATCCAAGTGGTTCCAGAGTTGAAAGCGATGGAAAACTTTCGGGCCATCACCAAGAATACATTCGCACATGAATCCAAGATACCAGATATATTGAAACGTGCAAGTGAAAGTGGAGTAGCACCAACACTGCATTCCATCGTAAAACGTGGTGAACTTGTTGTAGAACCAATAAGTTCTACACCAAGAACTGTGCAGTTTGGTGAAAAGACTTTGGTGCAACCATTGGAACAAATGGAGTTCTACAAGTTAGATGCATCAGAAGCAACAGAGTTGCAAAGTTATGTTGCTAGCATTCCACGTACTGCCAGCAACACAGAATACTTGGCCAAGATACAAAATGATGTGACCACAGGAAGATTGGCCATTGATGATTTGCGCTATCTGATCGATCAAAATTTGGATTCTGCTGCTGCTACCTTACAACGTGATATCATAAGTGCGAAAGATATTTCGCACCTCTCCACAAAGCAACAACAGAAGTGGATGGAAGCGGGTGGGTTTCGTTCATTCCAAGACCCTATCAAAGCAGGTATTGACTTCGTGCAAACACGTGGAAAGAAAGCACTTGGAGCTTGGACAGAAGTAGTTCCTGAAACTGCTGGTGGAACATTGCAACAAAGACGATTGATAAAGGACACTGCACAAGAAGCATCCACGATGGATAACAAGTTGCGCCGTGAAGTCAGTGGTTTGATGGGTAGTGCAGAATACCGTGCAAGATTTGTGGATGATCCACAAACACCAATGAACTCCATCGATGCACTTGCAGTATCTATTGTCGGCGAAAGAGCAGATACCATTGCAGATGTTGACAGAACGTTGAAAGCATTGGAAGAACGATTGAGTGACCAAGCCAAGTTAGACAAAGAATATGATGACACCATGCGTTCTATGCAAGATACATTACCAGGATTGAAACAGGCAATCAGAGAACGTGCAGTGGAAAGACGTGCAATACTGCGCAAAACATATACTGACAGTGTGAAAGACTTGAATGATGCACTGGATGCAGACCAAAAAGCACTGCGCAAGATTCGTGAAGATTACCAAAAAGAAGTTCGTGGTAAGACAGCAGAAGAAGTAAAAGAAATAAAGAAACAAACCACACAGAAGATAATAGACTATAAGAAAGCAAGTGGTGAACGTATTGCACTTCTGGAGAAAAGAGCAAAGAAACAGATTCAGCAGATAGAAGCAGATGCCAACAAGTTTGTGGAGAAAACCAAACAACAGGCCACAGACGATTTGAGAGCATACGAAGCACGATACAAAGAAGAACAGTTGGCCATACGTGAGCAGTTAGATAGTGAGTTGGCTGGAATAGAATCAGATTGGGATAAGACTATAGCCAAACTTGGTGGATTGGCAGAACAAGCCACCATACAACTAGAGGCCAAAACAGAACCAAGAACAGTTCTGGATATATTGGATTCTTCTATTGAAGATATCAAGTTGGGTACCGATGATTATTTCACAAGAAATCAGTTAGCAGATTTGCAAGCACGTTCAAGACCTGGTTATCTTGGTTGGGATACTAAAAAGACCAAATCACACATCGATGAACTCCGTATGGATATCAAGAATAACAAAACCAAGTTCCTGGAAGAACGCAAAAAAGTTGCTATTGATACCAACAAGAAGAAGCTGCAAGCAGTAAAAGATAAATTTGAAAAGGATATGAAAGCCACCAAACAGTTGGCCACGATTGAAGAACAACGTATCAAAGCAGAAAAGCAAGCATTGATACAACAACAAAAGCAAGCAACAAAAGATACCATCGATGCACTGACATCTAGAACCAAATCACAAAAGGATTTGGCCAAGCAAACATTCAAAGAAGAATCACAAGCACTAACAGAAACCACCAAAGAACAGATACAAGCATTGGAAGCACAAGCAAAGGCACCACGTCCAGTATCTACTGTGGGCCAATCGTTTGAAGATGTTATACAAGGCACCACGTCTTTCCGTGGTGATAGCATGGCACGTGTAAGACGTGTTGGAGCATGGGCCATTGATAGATTGTTTGTGCGTGTTGGAGAGAAAGCAGACTTGAACAGTAGTCTGTTGCGTGCTGGTGGTGATAACCTTACATACAAATCTGATATACTCACACCCAAAGGACAAGCACTATTGAATGCCAAGTTGGATGCATTTGCAATCAAAGTGTATGCAAACCCAAAGCAACTTTGGGAACACTTGAACACATTGGTTGGTGAGATGGGTGCCATTGTGCGAAGACCAGAAAACGTGATTGGTGGCAACACCAAGAGTATCACCATGTTGGATATGGCCGCAGCAGAAGAAATACGTTTGAACTTCATGACAGGTATGTACTATTGGGCAGAAGGCGATAGGATTGTGGCAAGGAATGCTATCCGTGCAGTAGAACAAGATTTGGTGAAGTTGGATGTATTTCCGGAAATGAGACTCAGACCAGAAGTTACAAATGATGTGATTGGCCAACACATGCGCAGTTATGTTGGTACAAGACTTGGCAGTGCTTCTATGGATATGGATGCATGGCGTGTTAGTACAAGCCAAGCATTGGAAGAACTGATACAAGATAGCACTATAAAAGGCAAAAGTGATATTGCAGAATACTTGACCAAAGTACAAGAATACAGTGAAGTATTGATGCGCAAGAATGGTTTGGATGTTGGTAGCATTGCAGATATAAACGATGTGAACAGAATGTTGGATGATGTGTTTGGTGCTACAAATGAACGTATCATGAAAGGTATCATGGGTAGCTCCTATGATGAAATGAAGAAAGCACTCACTGATGCTAGAGTAAGTGGATTGACACAAAGTATAAATAGTTATCTCCGTAAAGAAGCAACAAAACCTGGATGGAAAACAACAAGCAAAGCAGTAACAATGTTGTTGAATATGGTTACTGGTGCGTATCGATATTCGATGTTACTTGGTGCACGTGTGTATTTCCACACTGGTAACATATTGACAGGATCATCCATGTCCTATGCTACTGTTGGAAATCTCTCCACTGGTGTTGCAACAAGCACAGTTGCATATGTTGGCCAACAAGCACTTGTGCTTGGTAAGACTATGATAGACACCATCAAAGCAGGCAAGGTGCCAAAATGGCAAGATGTGAAGAACCTATATGGTAAGAACTTGCAACAGATGGTACAACCAACTGGCAACAGTTTCAGAACCATGTTGTGTGATAGTCCATCGTCACCATATTACAACATGATTGCCATTGTGGACAGAAGTGGAAAACCGTACACGTATGGTGAAGTATACGAACTATTGCAAAGCAGTGGTATCAGAAGTGAAATCAACTTTGTTACTAGTGCCATATCCAATGATTCATTGATCAACTTCTTGAAACGCAGAACAGGCACAACACTATCTGCCAAAAGCAAGAATACATTGGGTTTCCTTGGTGAGTTCTTTGTACAAGATTTGACCTTGAAAGAAGATTTGATCTTCAGAACAAATGTGTTCTATGATTCTTTGGCCAAAGGTTTCAGTGCAGAAGAAGCAGTGCAGTTGGCCAAACGTTCAATGTTCGACTACTCCGATATGAGTTCAGCAGAAAAGACAGTTGCCACAAATCTATTGATGTTCTATTCCTTTTCACGCGCTAACTGGGCTATGTTCTCACGTGCATTCACAGACCTACAAATTTTCAAACGATATGTAGAGCAGTTGAAATTTCAAAGGGGTGTAGAAACATTTCTTATGGCAATGGATGAAGAAAGTGGAAATAGGCCAATATATGAAAAGTTATACGCACATCCGATGGCACTAGAAAAGATTGCAGTGAACTTGACCAAAGGTGAAACAAGAGACTACTACATGATGAGTCCACCAATACCAGCACTTGGGGCAATGGTGCAAGTATTTGGTTTGGCAGAAGATTTGGTGTCAGTAGCAAGGGGAGAAGAACCCACAGGATACAAAAGAACACTTACAGGATTTGTATCTCCAGGATTGAAGAACATACTTGAAATGCCAAACTTGTTTGAATACTCTGGTAAGAATGTACCTGTGGAATATGTGAATGCAGTGGGTATGTTTACTGGTGGTGATCCTACTGCCACTGCTGGCGTACTCCAATACATCTTGGGTGGTGAAATATATCCGTTGCAAGGTACTGCAGAAGATGGTGCCGTGAATGGTTATGTATATCCAATAGTGGAAAAACAACGGGAACGTATTGTGTGGGGAAGAAAAGTATTGGCAGTAAGTGGTATTGATGCACCAATCATTGAATGGAGCAAGATAGCATTTGGAGCTGAAGAAGGAAAGACAGCATATCAAACTACACCAGAACGTGTGCTAGGTTTGACACGGCCAGTATCAATACAAACAGGCACCAAACTTGAACGTTCATTGTTGATGACAAGAAAACGTGCAATGGAATCCAGGATAAAAGAACTGGAATCACAGTTGGGTAAGACAGAAGAAGCAAAGAAAAGAGCAGAAGAAGAAGAATAACTATTTTACATTTTATGATATGTGAATACATACCATTAGAAGAAGGAGAAGAATATGGGAAAAGCAGGAAGATATTATCATGGCAGTACTGTTACAGAAGATGTGGCAGCTATCGGCACAAGTTACGATAAGGACAAATACCACACACACGTATTGACACCAGGACAGTTTACTTCGATTATCAATGGTGTGTATGTGCGTATTACTAGCATTGCTGGTGGTAGTGCTACACCCAAGATCACTATGCGACTATCTTGTGATAGTGGTGGTGACTACACCTTTTTACCTGACACCGAAGCAACGGTTGCTATTGGTCTAACCACTTCTACTGTTGGTGTGTGTGCATGGCAGTTTGATCTACCTGTGAAACAGTTCTTCGGTACTGGCACTGTGTACTTGCATATCAAGATCGATCAAGGCACATGTACTTTGGACGCAAGTTGTATTACGTGGAGCGAGTAACATGCCAGTAGCACCAGTATTTCCAAAGGGCACCACAGGTGGTGCCAATGATATTGTAACAGGTTTCACCGAAGCAAAGTTGGATGATGGTAGTTGGACATTCACCGATACTACAGGACTCATTGACTCATATTCTTGGTCTGTTGCTGGCAATGAAATCACACTTGCCAACTTTCCTGTAGCAGACAACAATAATCAAATCACTGGCAATGCTGGCACAGTTACTGCACCATATTGGGCAAAGTTAGCATACTATGATGATGGTACACCAGTGTTATCCGATGATTGCTTTATTCTGTGGGTATCTGCTGATTTGATTGGTAGTACTGCTGGTATACTCCGTTATTTCAACTGGGGTCTTGGTACTTGTATCAACACGACAAGCACCAGTGTAACCACTGTTAAATTTAATGGGGTTGGCGCAGGGTGGAACTTTGCCAATCTTGACGCTGACGTGTTTGGAAAGTTGTATAGTGGTGGAACATCACCAGCAACAGGAGCATTTGCCACTGATACACATATACTTGGTAACTTATTTTTGTCTGGAAACAACTACACCATGTCAGTGATCGCCACAAGTGCTACTGATGTATATGTAACAAGTTCTGCGGCCACAAACTCCATCACCAATATGGTAGGATCGAATCATTTGCAGTTGCGATTTGTTTGTGGACCGAACGGCACCACAAGAACATTTGCACTAGGTGACCAAACTGTAGTAAAACTGTACTACAAATTTCAGAAGATCGATAAAGCGTCTGCGGGGTTCTGATATGTTTGACAAAGAAAAAATATTAAATCTTATTATTGGACAGTTCGGTGCATTGGTGCTTGCATGTGTTGCACTATACTACATAAGTCAACAATACGTTGCACAGATAGATGGAATCATTGCACGGTGCGATGAAGATAGAGAGATATACCATGCACAGATGCAAAAGATTTCTGAAAAACTGGATGCGATCCACGTGGAAATCAAAGCAGATTGCAAATGAAAATGAATATCAATCGCTTACAACTACAAAACCTGGGGATAACTATGAATCAAGATATATTGAACCTAACACCAGAAGCCGTGAAACTCATTGCCAAGTTGATCAAGTATAGCAATGGTGGTTTCAGCTCCGATGAAAAACAAGAGTTGATTCAAGATTTGCTCGCTTTAGCACTCAAGATACTTGAACACAAAGTGGATAACAAGTAAATAAAAAAAACCTAGTTCCAAATGAAACTAGGCTTTATGTTCCCACATTGTATTTTCCACAATATCCCTTCACCAAAGTGAATGAGATAAGACCAATACACCATTAATCCAACTTGGGTGGTGTGATAGTATCAGTGTAACCTTTGATCAGCTCACGGACAAATTTTCTGCCGTATTTTTTTTGAATAGCACGCAGCAGTTTGTGGACTGATATTGCAAGTAGTTTCTGTTCTGTTGTGTACATGTGATTGTACTCCTTTTATTTGAGGGTTGGAAGACCAGTACAAGATTTGTAGACTGGTGCTGATTGTTTGAGTGGTTGTATATCTTTTATTTCTTGGCCATATCTTTTCTTGATCATGTCCATTGTGTGTGGGCCTGTTGCACGATATGCACAGATAAATCCAAAATCTATGGAATCTTTGGCAAATGTTATACCACTTGCAGTACCATGTGCAATATCTTTCCGTAGTTGAAAACGTTGTTTCACTGCATTTGCAAACATTGGGCCATCATACCAATAGTGTATATCACTATCGATGTCAACATACACGATATAGTCTGGTGTATGCACCAAGTATTCTGCATATCCACAACTTGGATATTGGATGATCTCTGCAAATAGGTTTGGAAACTTGCCACCATTCCTTGCAGACTTCACTTCAACTGTAAAACGATCAATATCGTTTATCTCTATATCGTGTGTTGCATGTGGTGTCAGTGTTGGCACTGCATGTTTCAATCCTATTGTGGGATACTGTGCCTTGATACATTCACGCACTGCTATCTCTGCCGTGGTGCCAATCAACTTCTGTGTAAGAAAATATGTACTCATGTTATACTCCATAAATGTTGTGTGTGATGCCTGCAATGATGCGCAGTACTAGCCACGCAGCAAAGGTGTATTCTGCGATTACTAGCATTTGTAGTGCTTTATATTTGAATGATGTTTCCATGGGGAACTCCTAGAATGTTGGGTTAGTTATTGAAAGGGAAAGCACATATAGGTGCTTGCATAAAGATTTACGGTATTGGTGGTCTTTGCATGTACAAGAGCAATCACCATTTGGTTCGATTATGGCCGTGCTTGTTGCAGTATGTAGCACATAACTATATCCAACGTGGGCAATAGATTTTTGTATGGATACATTGGCAGTATTGGCCACGTGTGCAACACGCACATGCTTTGTCAACTTTTCATCATCATTGGCCAACAAATCATTCCAATGTGCTTGGATGGTTTGTGCAGCTGCTTCTTGTGGTTGTACATCACTGTGCAATGTTTCTAGTGTTCTAGAAAACTCTACCATTTCACCACAGAAATCTATCCAAGATTTGTTGAACTCAATAAATGCAGTTGTTGACTCTGGATTTGCTTTGGATGCTTTGTATGTGTTGATTGCTTCTGCAAGTTCTTGTTGCCAATATGTTACTGTGTATTCTACTGTCATGTGAAACTCCATAAATGATTTGTTACTATCTGTATATATTGTATTACATAATATACATAGTGTCAAGAAATAAATATATTATTTTTGAAAAAAAAATATTTTGGGGCAAATCAAGGGCAAATCAAGGGCAAATCAAGGGCAAATCAACAGCATTACATTGCCGATGTACACGGGCTTCATTTTCTTGCAAGGGCAAATCAAGGGCAAATCAAGGGCAAATCAAGGGCAAACACCACTCTACAATATTCTAACTGTGGGGAACGTGAGCTGCCTATTATAAATATTATTATAATTAATAAATTTTAGGGAGACAGTCAGTAGACAGATGCATGAAGAAATATCCATGCACTAAAACGCAAAGCATTTCTAGCAAGAAAAAAGATGCCACAATATCATGGAGAATGAAAACTTGGCTGCTGCTATCTCTCCACAAAATATTTTCATTATAAATTTGCTTTCTGATTTGTTATGTGTATATATTGTATTACATAGTATACATAGGATATATCATGAAACATTATGCAATCGTACCAAAACACATCATAGATACTGGTGATGGCCAAAAGGTTCTTCTGTGGTGTGAGCTCTACTTGTTGGAGATCACCAAACAAACTTATTCACTCTTGGCCATATCCAAGAAACACAATGCATCATATAAGATGTTGCGCAACTTACAAACTGAAATCAAAACCATAATAAACAAGGAGTAACAACATGTCCACAAATAATACAACAACATATCCAGAATGGGTCAACTCTCCAAAAGAAAAGATTCTGTTCAAGTTCCTATCAAACCTTTCTGATCACTTTGGCAAAAGCATGTTCTGGCTTAAGGCCCAACATTCACTTTATTGCACAAAGTATGAACGGTTTGATTCTACTTGGCTCAAAGAAACCTTGCACTATTACTTGATGAACGATATGCACACATTCTTGCCAACATTGCCACAAGTGACAGAATATTTACGTGCAAAGCCAGGCTATCAAGACCGTTGGGAAAGACGCGATTTCACCAATGGCAAGAAGTTCTGCAATGATTGTCGCACAGATGCAGATGGATTGGAAGGTGGATTCAGACAGATATATATGTGGGATCGAACCACAGATAAGGAAACCGAATACATGGCACCATGCACGTGTGATGCAGGGAAATGTATGAAAGGTTATCCGTATACTACTGTGATATCCAACTTGCAAGTTCGTTTCAAGAATGCAGAAATACACTACAGTTACAGAAACCACAGACACTATCTTGTCAGTGCAAAAGAACAAAGTGAAAAGAAATGGCACGATAGAATCAAGGCAGGCCGTTGCATATACAATGAAGGCACAGGGGAATACATTCCAAATTTCAAACACCCAATATACAAGACGTTTATCGGAATCCAAATTTGTGCTGATGAAGGTTGGACGATGCCAGAAGAACTATTGAATGTTATCACTGAAAACCAAGCATACAACAATGCAGTGAAATACTACAGAATGAAAAGATGCACGGCCAAAGCATTGAAAGATAGTCCGTATGTACCGACACCACAAAGCATGGCACAGGCTATGACAGGTTTTCTGTCACCAAATGTTGAGCATAGAGATTTGGCCACACTATATCCATCGATGGACTACACACAAGAAATAGACAGTGATGATGAATAATACTTGTTGCATCGTGTATACTATGTTATACTGTATATACATAGTATACATATCTATAGGAGATCACATGGAAAAGACAGTAACAACAGTAAGACTATCAGACAACACCAAAAAACAACTTGCCATATTGAAAGCATTGGAAGGGAAAAGCACAGATGAAATCTTGGCAGAGCTCCTTGCACAACGATTGGAACAACTTGGTGCATCCATCGTACTAGACAAGAAGTGATATATGATAAATCTACACTTGGGTGATTGCCTAGAAGCAATGCGACAGATGCCAGATAAATGTTATGATTTAGCGATTGTTGATCCTCCTTATGACATCCACAAACATGGTGCACAAACAGGTGGAAAAGGTAAACTCAAAGATCGTGCGTTCTGCCGTGGTAAGTATGAACATTGGGATATATCACCACCACAAGAATACTTTGATCACCTTTTCAGAGTTTCAAAAAATCAAGTGATATGGGGTGCAAACTATTTCACACTACCATCCACAAGATGCGTAGTATGTTGGGATAAGTGCCAACCATGGCCAAACTTTTCGCAGTGGGAAATGGCATGGACATCATTTCCATATCCAGCAAAACTATTCAAATTTGATAACAGAACAGGTGACAAAATACATCCAACACAAAAGCCAACTGCACTCTATATATGGATACTAGAACACTTTGCCAAAGAAGATGACAAGATATTGGATACACATCTTGGCAGTGGTTCCATTGCCATAGCATGCCATGATATGGGATTCTCTTTGGATGCATGGGAACTAGATGTGGACTATTACACCAGTGCAAAAAAAAGATTGGAAACACATCAACAACAGTTACAACTTTGGTGATATAGTATAGATATAACTCCACAAAAGGTCATCACATGAATGCAACTATTGATTGGAATACCGTCTTAAAGCAGTTGGATATTGATCACCCACCAATACAACCAAATCACTATCGTTATCTGTATGTGGGCAGTAGAGAATATATCTATGATGTGAATGTGGATGCGTGGATTTCAGAAGAACAAGAACCACAACAAGATAGTGAGATAGATAGCAGAGATTATCATGCACTTGCACAAGAAATGTTGGCCAAGCTCACACCACAAGAATCACAGTTGGTGCAGTGGATATTGTATGATGGCAAGAGTTATGCTTTCTGTGGTAGGCACTACAAATGTACACGGCAAAATATAAGATACTTGTACAAAAGAGCATTGGCCAAACTACACTCATTTTACAATGTGTGATATTTGAACACTCACACATTGGTGAACTCAAAGGATATATATGCGCAAAGGAAACCCAACACCCAAATGTAACTCATTACCTGGACAACACAACATTGGTCGCCCCAAATCTGCACAAACACTTATGGTAAAAGCAATGGCCAATCGTGATATAAAAGAACTGTATTGGGCCTTCTTGACACTATCGGTGGATGAAATCAAAGCACACAAAGAACTTCGCACGTTCAGTGGAAACCACGTTGTTGCAATGTTGGAAGCACTATCCAAGCTACAAGCACAACAACCAGAAGACAACACCACCATGGACTTGGCTAGTTGGATCAACAAAGCATCATGAAGAAAGAACATCTTGAAATGTTGGCCCAAATGCCAATCAAAGATTTCATCCAAAGATTGCAGATTGTGAACAAGGATGGTCAAGTGCAATCTTTGTTGTTGAATGCACAACAAGAAGTGATACTGGATGCATTGATTGGTGGGAATGATTTGCTTATATTGAAGTGTAGGCAGATAGGTAGCACAACAATCAACATTGCATATTTGTTTGCACTTGCATATTTGAGTTTGGAGCCGATCACGTTTGCAATCTTTTCATACAAACTATCATCATCCAAACATATTTTGAAGATGGCCAAAGCATTCTACAATGGACTACCCAAAGCATTGCAAAGGGAAGTGGAAATAGATAACTCCACAGAACTATCATTTGTGGGTGGTGGTAGAATCATTGCAGCTGCAACAACACAGATGGGTGGTATTCGTTCATTCACTGCATCCAAAGTTCTCATATCTGAATATGCATTTGCAGAAAATGCGGAAGAACTGAAAGCCAGTGCATTCAGTGCATGCAAGGGGCAGATAATATTGGAGTCTACTGCTAACTACTACAACGATTGTTTGCACCAAGAAATACGCAAGTGGGAAACCAAACAAAGCCAATGGCAGTACATATTCTTTCCGTGGTTTGCACACCAAGAATACACAGTGGATAGAGAGATAGAACAGTTAGACGAATACGAACAATCTTTGGTGGATGATCACGATATCACACTTGGCCAACTTGCATGGCGCAGACTCAAAGTGCAACAACTTGGTACCGTGCAGTTTATGCGTGAATTTCCTGCTACACAAGAAGAAGCATACCGTGTTGCTGGCAATACATATTTTACCTTTGATGATGTTAAACACATCGATGTGCATTTGGCAGAACGTGAATTTATATGCTTCCAAGAAGCAGAACGTGATGATGCCTATGCAATCGGTGTGGATGTTGGTGGTGGCACTGGACGTGACTACAGTGTGATTACAGTACTATCTAAAAAAACCAATCAACCAGCATTGATATGGAGAAGTAACGAAGTATCACCAATACAACTTGCAGACTATATCTATGAATTTTCGGAGCAGTACAACCAAGCACTCATATTGGTGGAAGCCAACAACTATGGTTTGGCCACTATCAATGAACTTGTGCACCAAGGTTGCTACAAGCTCTACAAAGATGCAGATGGCAAAGACTTTCTAACCACGGCCAAAACCAAACCACTTGTATTTGAACACTTGAAGAAAAGCATTCAAACTGGTGTGATACGCACACTTGACAATATAACATTGGCAGAGTTGCGCACCATCCAAACTGATGAACGTGGCAGAATCAAGTTTCTAGACTCCACGAAAGAAGGACACAGCGATAGTGCTATGGCCTTGGCCCTTGCATGTTGGTGCCTTGAATCTGTGCGACTGAAGCAGACTGCATATCTACCAGATTGGATTATTGCCAACAAGGCAAAACGAATCAACGACAAAACACAACAACAATATAGAAGGTACTGATGACACCACAAGAATATGCAATCAAAATAATAGTATACAGAGTATGGTCACATAGTTTGTACAAAGAAATAGTTGAAAGACTCAAAGGAATGGCACGTGGTGAACATGAAGAATACAAACAAAAACATTTTCCACATCAAGACAAACAATGGTTTGCAACTGTGTTGTGGGAACTTGGAGAACACTAGTATTTTACAATCTGTGTATAGTAGGAGTACACTATGGCCAAAACTACCAAAGAAATAATACATCTTATACAGACAATCTTGACAGAACATGACGATTTCTATGACCACTACCGTTCTGAACTGCGCAAATACCGTGATGTGTATGAGAACAAGTTCTGGAATGACCAATGGAATGATGATGCAATGATACGTGTGGAAACTGCAGATTGCTATTCATACATAGAAGGTTTCATTGCTTCTTTGTTTTCACGGAATCCAGCAGTGGTTATATCCAAAGACCCTGCAATGTCCAATGGTGAACCTATACTTGCACAAGAAATCGTGAACCGTTTTCTGTTCGACAAAAGGGAAGCGATAGAAACTGCATCTAGACTTGCATTGATATACCCAAATTCTTTCTTGAAACTATCACCAGTGGAAACAGAAGACGTGCTAGAGAAAGTGGATATACGTGCAATACCACCATGGGAAATCATTGTGGACACTGATGCAAGCAGTTGGAACACACAACGTTTCTGTGGTCACGTGTACTATTTGGATGTACCATCTGCAAAAGCAAAGTTTGGTGATAAACAGTTCAAGCCAATACCCAAAGTTGATTACTTCAACTCACAAGCAAAGTACAAGGGATATAGTCCAGGACAAAAAGAATCATTGCCAGAAGAATACTTGTATGTACAGATTGTAGAGCTGTATGACTTTGCATATGACAAGTTATACATCTGGACACCCAACTGGGCCAATGGTGAACAACTTCTAGAGAAGTCGGAAATACCTATACGTTCCTATGACAACAAGCCTCTATCTCCTATCTGTCCACTATACTTTGCCAACAAACCAGAAAGACCAATGTGTGGTTTGTCAGCAGTTAGCCGTGCATATGACCAGTTCTATGAAAAGAACATATTGAGAACCTATTGGGCAAATGCAGTCAGAAGAGATTCAAGACAGTATATCTACAAAGAAGGTTCAATGGATGAAGAAGCATTGGCCAAAATCACTGCTGGTATTGATGGTGCAATGATAGCCGTGGACGAACCATCTTTGGATGGTGTTATACGCACAGTGGGTGTGGAACCTATATCCACCAACTTCGATCGCTATCAAGCACAGATTGAAGCAGATATCAACCGTTCAAGTATCTTGGCACCGTTCTCACGTGGGGAAGCAAGCAAGGCCACTGCAACAGAAGTAACTGCACTCGCACAATATTCTGCAAGTGAGATTGGTAAACTTGCAAGGCAAAAAGACCAAACAATAGAAATGATTGCAACAGTGTATTTGAGAATCATATCTTTGTTGGTGGATGCAAAAGAAGTTGTCACCATCGATGTGAATGGACTACCAACACTGGTAACCACACAAGACTTGGATGCAAAATTCAAGATAGTTGCACTTGATCAATCTAGCACTCCACTATCGGAAAGTATCAAGAAGAATAACCTGGTATCATTGGCACCAACATTGATTCAGTTTGGAGTTCCACCACAGAAAATCTTGAAAGAAATCCAACGTTTGTTTGATTTCCCCAAAGACTTTCTACCAGAAGAACAAGCACAACAAGCACAACAACCAATGCAACAAGCACCACAACAAGCACAAGGTGTGGAAACACAAACAGGTGATATTGGGCCACAAGGCCAGCTACCTGCTGAGCTGCTTGCACAAGCATTGCAAGGAAGGAAATAATGCCACTATACACATACACATGTGATTTGTGTTTTACCACAGACGAATATTTTTGTGATGTTGATGCAAGGCCAATATGCCCAAAGTGCCAAACAAATTTGCACCAAAACAGAAAACTATCTGTACCCAACACACATTCATCTTGGCACTCCACAGGCAAGTATGGGGCCAATGGTTACTGGTCACAAGCACTTGGCAGATTTGTGGATAGTCCAGCACAGGCGCAAAAGGAACTTGAATCCAAAGGGTTTGTGTGTGAAGCTGATCTACCCAAACACCACGTGGAAGATAAGATGCAACAAGCACAAGACAGACTACAACAACAAACACAATATGAAAACAAATACAAATCTTTGGTAGCACAGGGAGTCAGCAAGGAAGATGCCGTATCACAAACGTGGACTGCATCCGATGCGCTTTCTGGAAAACTAGATACAATCTACAAATAACTAGGGGGAAATATGAACGAACAAGAAATGCCAGAAATGGAAATAGAAATAAAAACTGCAGAACAAGACGATGAATCCATGTATCAGAACATGGCACCAAAAGGAAATTTCAGTAGCAAAGCATTGAACATCTTGGTGGGTGCTACCAATAAACTGTTGCCATTGTTTGGCCAATCTCCAGACTATCCACAGTTCCAAGATGGTGCAAAGGTATTGCCAAATGATTTCGTGCGTGTATTGGCTATGTTCCAAGGTGCTACCAATCAAGCAGTGGATGCAGAGGATGTACCAGCAGAACTTGACTTTATGATGGAAGATTTGACAGACGATAGAGCATTGGTAATGTTGGCTGGTAAACTATCCAAGTTGGCAACATCCAAAGATTTCAAACAGTTCTTGAAGAATCCACCAATGGAAGAACCAATGGAAGAAGAAGCACCAACAGAAGAAGAACCCGTTGCACCATCGATGGAAGAAACAGACAAGTTGTTTATGGGCAGAATGTAATGAAAGATAACTGCTACAACAAAGTGAAATCCACATACAAGAAGTTCCCTTCTGCACGTGCAAGCCAAGCGATTGCAAAGTGTAGAAAGGAAAGTGGAAACGTGCGTAAGACAGAAGCGGGCACATCACTCAAACGATGGGAAAAGGAAAAGTGGAAAGATACCAAGACAGGCAAACCATGTGGTGCTGGTGGTGCGACAGAATACTGTAGACCAACCAAACGTGTATCATCCAAAACACCACGCACTGCAAGTTCACTTACCAAAACACAAAGACAAACTAACATTGCACGCAAATCGCAAGGTATGCGTGCAACTCCACTTACAAGGAAATCATAATGCCACTACAGAAAGGATACGGCAAAAAGACTATTGCCAAGAATATCAAAACTGAAATGAAACACGGCAAGCCACAAAAGCAAGCTGTTGCCATTGCACTGAATGTTGCACGTAAAGCCAAACCAAAAAAGCATACTTGCACACAGTGTAAAAAGAAATGAGCAACTATAACGAATGGTACTATATCCAACAATGGAGAAAGAAAGATGGCAGATAAGGATAGAATGCAATGCAACAAACCTGTTCCAAGTGACAGACCTGGAAAGAAGAAGATGGTAAAAGCATGTGAAGGTGGCCAAGAGAAACTTATTCACTTTGGCGCCAAAGGTTACAAGCACAACTATTCTGATTCTGCCAAACGTTCTTTCCGTGCAAGACACCATTGTGACGATAAGAAAAGCAAACTAACTGCATCATATTGGGCGTGCAGAAATTTATGGCCCAAGAACAAAGCAACAACAAATCCAGATGCTCCAAAGAACACTGGCAAATAACACAAGGTGATATATGAATGAAAACAATACTCCAAATGGAACTGTTGAAAATGTAGAAGAAGTAGTAGAAGAAGCAGCAGCAGAATCCACCGAACCATTGACTATCGATGATTTATTGGCAATCGATGAAGAACTATTTCCAGAGTTCAAAGAAGAAAACCACAAAGGAATGAAACCACTACACGAGTGGGTAAAGAATGTTCCTGGTGATGTACGCAAACACTTGGCCAATATGCGTTCATCCTATACACGCAAAACACAAGAACTTGCAGAACAACGCAAAGAACTTGAACAAATGAAACAAGAACTGTTTGCCACCAAAGAACGCACTGTGAACAATCCAATGTTGCAACAAATTCAACAGTATGCAACAGAAGAAGAACACGATATATACACCGAAGATGGAATGAAAGCAGAGATCAAACGACAGGCTTCTTTGATGTTGCAAGAAATGATGAAACCAGCACAAGAACAAATCTATGCAGAGAAAAGACAAATGGAGTTGCAACGATTCAAGTCCGAACATCCAGACTTGACGAGTGATGATATTAGACTTCCTGTTGCACAACTTCTTACAGATAGGCCCGAACTATCTTTGGAAGATGCATACTACATTGTGAAAGCCAAAGTGGAAACCACCAAAGCCAAACAGCTCCAGGAAGAAGCATCCAAAGTAAAACAACAACGCAAAGACACATTGGCCAAAACAAGCACTGGAACTGCCAATGCTCCACAAGGCGCACCAAAGTTCAAAGATGCATGGGAAGCATTCCAATGGCACAAACAACAAAATATCAAGAAGTGATTTATGGCCAATCCAGAGTTGGGATTTTCAAGATGGTTATTTACTGTGATGGCAGAACTCAAACTGACACAGGTAGATGTTGCAAAAGGTATTGACGAATCCAAAGAACTTATCATTATGTTCTGCAACAATCGCAAGTTACCAGATGCAAGGCAGTTTCTGAAACTGTGTACATTCATATCTGAAAAGATGCATGTTCCTGTGGAATACATTGTGGAACGTGGTGGTGCTGCACTTGGTGTGAATATATATGCACCACTTGAAAAGAGAGTTTTCATGGTCAATAGACCAGAGAATGATGAAATCAAACAACAACTTGATAAGGAATTTGGAAATGCCAAAGGGAAAGAGAAAGATAAATAAAATATATATCCATCATTCTGCATCACCACGTGCAACCACCACACGTGAAGATATCTTCAAATGGCACGTTGTGCAGAATGGTTGGAAAGATATAGGCTACCACTATATGATAAACAATCTAGATATGGTAGAGATAGGTAGAGCAGAGAACACAACAGGCGCACACGTGAAAGACCATAACTCTGATTCTCTTGGAATCTGTGTGTTTGGAAACTATGAAACAGAAGTTCCAACTGCAAAGCAAATCGAAATACTGAAAGATTTGGTGAATGGTTTGTTGGCCAAACATTCATTGACTTGGCAAGATGTATATGGCCATAGAGATAGTGGTGCAACTGCATGTCCTGGAAAGAATTTGTATGCAGTATTGCAACAAATCAAACAATCATACTGCTAGTCTATTTTACAAATTTGGACTTATAGGATGACACTATATTACAATCTCCACATGGAATACTTGTGTATAGAATAGACTCCACACATTCCAAACGGAACTCGTAAAAACTTTATTCTATATTCTCTTGTCTCCACGTTTGTGGAGTGGATTAAAACACAACAACTTTAGAAGGTAATATCATGGCTATTTCAAATGATTTATTATCGTCAACACTATATTCCATCCGTGATGGTGAAGTAGACGAACTTTTCAAAAAGAATGCCTTTCTTGACATGTGCAAAAAGAAAGGTGGAGTAGAATACGAAGATGGTGGTATCAAAATTCAACGTCCATTGTCTTTGGCTGAACACTCAACAATCACACAACTTGCAACAGGTTATGAACCAGTATCTCTTGCAGTGCAAGATGTATTGCGTCCTGCAGTTTATGAGTGGTGTGACTTTACAGCTCCTATCGTTATCACTCAAAAAGAAGAACTTGAAAACTCTGGTGAAAAAGCAATCGTAAAGATTCTTGAAGCACGTATGCGTTCTGTTATGCAAATGTTGCGTAAAGAGTTGAACAAGCAAATCTTGATTGGTAACTCTGCAATCTTAACAAGCATGAACACATTGAACGGTAACGTTGCAACAGGCTTCTTTGAAGCAGACGATGTTGGAACACAAGCAAATGTTGTCGGTGGTGTGAGCAAAGCAACTTATGCTGCAACAACAGGTTGGCAAAACAATGCTGCTGACTTGGGTGCTAACTTTGGAACCACAGGTATCGTAGCAATGCAACGTGAATCTATTCGTTGTTCAAACGTTGCTCCTATGGGTGCTATCGATTTAGTATTGTTGTCAGAACAAGTAATGGCAAACTACAGACGTTCATTGTTCCAACAAGAAAGATACATTAATGAAACCACTTTGGATGCTGGCCGTATGCAACTTGCATTTGGTGGTTCTGTTGTTGAATCTGATCTTGAGTTCACAGGCGTTCAAGTTGCTTCTGCTGGTCTTGACGGTTTGGCTCCTGGCAACTATGACTTGGCCGGTTATATGTTGAACTTCGATGCCATCAAAATGATCTTCCACAAAGATGCTGACTTTGCCGTATCTCCATTTGAACACATCAGTGGAACTACTGCACGCGCTGCACAACTCTATGTGAAAGGACAGTTGATTGCTGATCACCTTGGTTCTAACTCTGTACTCATTCGTGGTACTGCATACTAAAAGGAGAAACATCATGTCTACACAAACACTTATTCAATATTTAGATCAATCTGCTTACAGTGCATTACCTTCTGGTGGTACTACTCAAGTTGGCACTGCAACAATGAACAAACAACAAAAAGAAATTTTTGTTGCTGGTTCCACCGTAGCAGTTGGCGATTGGGTCGCTTTGGACTTAACAAAAATCACTGCTATCTCTCCATACAACTTGGACGATGCAAGTGAAGCATCTATCACTGTTGTTCCTGGGGACACCAATGCTGGTGCTGGTGCTGGTATTACTTCCAAAGCATCTATCGTGTTGGGTGTAGTGCTTGAATCAGCCGAGCGTGATGGTTCTTTGACTGCTGGTTCTAGAATCGTTGTTGTTACACGTGGGTTTGCAATAGCAAAAGTCTCTGACAATGGTGGTGCTGGTATCAACATTGGTCAAGCATTGGTTGCTACTACTACTGGTGGTGTTGCTGATTTGTATGCAAATACAGGTGTATTCCCTATTTGTGGAATATTGGCTGAAACCATTGGTTCTGGTGCTGGAACTACATCCAAGTTGGTATACGTGAATCCTTTCACTACCTAACAAAACCATACTCCAAGATGGACTTTGAAGGCTTGTGGAAACACAGGCCTTCTTTGTTTATATTTTACATTGTA
>Ga0208161_1000541_pt1 | contig 21435 bp, 22 predicted proteins | sample CB_VirMetaG_3_FD_184538 | JGI IMG/M metagenome (GOLD analysis project Ga0208161, IMG submission 184538) | Freshwater to marine saline gradient viral communities from Chesapeake Bay - CB_1508_1S Viral MetaG (SPAdes) (version 4) | ecosystem: Environmental > Aquatic > Marine > Coastal | place: USA...
CACAAGCTCCAGCAGGACAAGCACAACAAGCAGCCGCCCCTGCTAAAGCCGCTAGACCCCAAGGTGATGCTGGTAAAGCACAAGCCGCTAGAGTTCAGGCAATGAACAATTACTTGAAGGGTGTTTCTCAACAGATGTCCAAGGTTCAAGACCAAGCACAGAAACAAGAATTATCCAAAGAGATGATCAACTACATGATGGACCGTCAAGGTACTCCTGAATGGGAGAACGGGTTAAAAACTGTAGAGTTTATTCTTAACAAGAATACTGATCCTAAATTTGCAATGGCTTCCATCCAAAAACTGAAGGGCGGCAAGCAGATGAATGTCAACCCTGCTAATGCACCAAAAGGCAACGTAGCAGAATCACGTTGGCAAGCATATTGGTTAAGCAGATTAGCAGAATCATTTGGTTTTACTCTAAAGCAATTAGGATTTACTACATTAATTGAAAACAAACAGTATCGTATCGTAGAGTCACGCTTCTATAAAATGAACAAAATACTAGAGAGCGTGATTTTGTTAGAGCAAGGTCAGCCGTTTGACAAGTTTTTCAAAGACTGGTTTGGTCAATATATGCAAGGTGTTGACTTCTCAGCAAACAAGCCTGCATTGTACGCTATCGTAGATCAGATCACTGATACTTACAATAATCAGAAGGGTAAGATCGACAAACAAAATATCACAAAATTAGCACAAGGTGGCTGGGCCGCTTCTAAAGCAGTTGGTATGAATCCAGCAGGCGCCCAAGATGCCGCAGGTGCTCAATCAGGTGCAGCCTCTGGTGGACAAGCACAACCAGCAGCCGCAGGACAAGCACAACCAGCAGCCGCAGGACAAGCACAACCCGCTCAAGCAAAAGCAGCCGGCGGAGCAGAAAACGGTTATCAGATCGCTCAACGTGTTAAGTCAGAGTTAAACAAACTTTACAAGATCGATCAAGTTGTTTACAATGATCTTGTTAAGAGTTTACAACAGAAGCCAGTTACATCTAATGAGCCTCCCGCAGTTGCAATGACTGGTCAAGAGAAACCAAATACTCTAGGTGGTGCAGGTTATACTTCACCTCAGAGTCAACAGCAAAAGGTATCTGAGTCTGCAAAAAGAGCAGAACGTCTAAAGAAATTATTAGCGAGAGATTAATATGAATCTCTCAGAGTCTTTAGCCGCACTCACTGCTAAACTGAATTCTATTAGTGTCCTTAATGAAGCAAAAGGACACTTAGATCACCCTGAAGATTTAGTCTTTTTAGACAGTGAAGCAGGGGCACGTAGAGCAGTCCAAGCAATAGAAAAGACTATCCAGCAACCAAATACCGTCACTATCAAGTGGGACGGGTATCCTGCATTGATCTTCGGTAGAAATCCAGAAGGTAAATTTACCATCATGGACAAGCACATGTTTAATAAGAAAGACGGTACCGGTAGACAGGTCTTCTCACCTAAAGAATTCAGAGCATATGACAACGCACGTGGAGTAGACAGGGGAGATTTGTACAGTCTTATCGACAAAATCTGGCCTGGTCTAGAAGCGGCTGATCGTGGATCATTGGGTTATTACTGGGGCGACTTATTGTTTAGCAATCCATTAAAAGAGCAAGATGGATATTATGCGTTCAAAGCAAACCCAAATGGTATCTCGTATAAAGTAGATGTCAACTCAGAGCTGGGTCATCTTCTTGCAGGTAAGCAAGCAGGTATCGCAGTCCACCAGTTTATTCCTGCTAATGCGGCATCTACTGACGATGCAGAAACATTAAACGGCACTATCGGTAACTTAAAGAATGATTCAACTGTTGCTATTGTTCCTAGTAAAATGCCGATCACACCTAAGTTAAAGATCAATCAGAAACTAAAGAGTACAGCAGAAAACGAGATCAACCAGCACGGTGATGCAGTGCGTCTATTGATGGATTCTGCTCCTCAAGCGAAAAATGCGTTCGTATCGTTATTCACTACATATATTAATAAAAAGATCGTATCTGGTGATCTATCAAACTTGTATAATGATTTTATCGAATACGTAGAAAATCGTCCAATGACTGACTCAATGAGAGGAAAGATCACTAGACATTTCCAAGCACACAAAGACGGCATCATTGGCGCCTTTAAGATTTGGATCGCTCTCTACAATCTTAAGAACAGTGTAGTAGAGCAGTTAGACAATGCGGCTAAGTCAAGTCCTGTCAAAGGCTTCTTGGATGACGGCACTGAAACTCAAGAGGGTTTCGTTGCTAACGGATTGAAATTTGTTAATCGTATGGGCTTTTCAAGGCAAAACCTAGCGGCAAAAGAGTAGTCTTATGAAAGTAAAGAAACTAGTCAAAAAGATGAACGAAGCGTGTCTTAATAGAGACAGAGAAACCGAGCGTAAACTCTGGCTCAAGATACTTGAGAAGTCACTCAAAGGCAAAAAGACCCACTTAGTACGCTAAACCCAAAACCAGATTTTTTTATTCCAGGCATAAATAATAGTATGCGCTAGAGAGGTTCTAGGGCAAACAATTATAAGGTGTAGAAATACACATACTTTAAAGGAATATTAAAATGGCACAATTTACAAGAGCAAATGGTGATTTTTATCCCGTTTTTCACTTAGACGCAAGTTCATACACAAATCCAGGTGTTAACGCAGTTTCTTCTGCTGTAACAGTTCAGCCTCAAGGTCCAAAACTTGACTTCTTTACTATTGCATTAGCAAACATTGCCGCTAACACTACACTAGCAAACATCGCTATGTTAACAGTTCAGCAAAACGCTGTTGTTTACATCTACGAGTTTACTGATACAACAACTGATACTTTAGCAATTGCGGTTTACCCAACAGGTGCTTGGGACACTGCTTCACTTGCTACAGCTATCGATGCAGCCACAGGTGGTTCTTCAACTGTTACTGCTACAGCTACATTCACTAACTAATATTAGTTTTTGATTGTTAATTTAAGAGCCGGGATTTATTCCCGGCTCTTTTTTGCCTAATAAATACGTATATGGCAGATCGTATTACGTGTTATACTCTTTTTGATATCACCCAGACTAATGTTCTCAACAGGTCCAAACCTGTAGGAGACGATATTGAGTTATGGGTCAAAGAACGTAACAGCCAATGTAATTTAGATACTATCCTTCAATGTATAGGATTAAGAGCGAATCCTGAGATAAAAAAATACCCCCATAAAGTATATGCAACGCAAGAACCTACTAAGTTTGGTTTTTTATATGAGCAAGATAAAGATATAAAAAACTTTTGGTTCTGGAAATTCCAGTTTGTTGTAGATCATAACGGAGTTTTTGATAACGAAATAGAACCTCTTGGGTTCTTAGATCAAGATTGTCATGAAGTTCCTATGCTTCACTGCGATACAGAAGCAATCGACTTACCTGACTTTTTAGATGTCACACCTGAAATGAGGAACATATATTTTGAAAGGGAGTAAAGTGTTGAAAGACGGTGAAAAATTAAAGCAACTTCTAAAAGACGAGTTGATCAAAGAGTTGCGCCACGTTTATATCAAGTACGATAATAAAGAATTGGTGCTTTTTAATGATTATCGTGTGAAAAGAACTAAAGATGGTAGATATGAAGTTACAAAAAACTTTTTCGATGATTATCCCGTACAAGTTTTCAATAACGTAAGAACAGCAGTTTCTTATGCAGTGCTACACAAGAACGGCAAGCGAGAAGATGCTAAAAAGATCGTGTACCTAGATACTCATTTAGATACGTTAGAATTAGAGATCAAGATTCACACTAACATCTATCACAAAGCAACTGACATGGACAAAAAAGGTATCTATCTCACTAAGTTGCAAACCGACTACATTAAGAAAAAACAAGTTTTGCAGGAACTTAATTCTATCATAAATAGTTCTAAGCAACAACAGCGTAATCTTTTTCAGAAATACGTAAAACCTCGCCAGAAAGACGGGCTGTAATTTTGAAGAATGATGATAAATACTATTATCCGATAATGCACACTAGGAAAAAATTATGAAACTAACAGATTTAAACAAAAAAGATCACGCAGTTCGTGCGCTCAAAGAGAATTTTGAGTATGACTTTAAGGTGAATAACCTAAATAAAGTCCAGACCCAGACTTTGTTAAAGAAAGTTCAGGGTTTGATCGCTGAAGCACGTGGTGCAAAAGATTTTGGTGCTCAATATCCTTCATATATGAAACTAGTTTTCATGGAGCAAGCACTTAAAGAGCATTATAAGAATGTTCCTAATATGCCCAAAGCTAAAGTAATCGTAGAGAACGAAGAAGTTAACAGATCACAAGTTATCCTAGCCGCTCAGGACATGGTTGATTCTGTACAAAAGATGTTAGAAGAAGTTTCTGACATGATTGTTAAAGAGATGCCTGCATTGGTTGACAGTGTACAAAGCGAGATTGGTGTTAACGAAGCACAATCATTCGATCAAACTGCTGGTCAAGCCCTAGCAGAACTACAGCAATCACTTACTTCAGTAAAAGGTCAGTTAGATCAAGCATTATCAGGTATCACTGGTGGTGAAGTTGTCGATGCATTTGACGGTGAAGTTGATGCAGGTGGAGAAGCAGATGTAGACGTTGCTCCAGAAGCTCCAGCAGAGCTTGGTGCTGAAATGGGTGCTGAAGTTCCTGCTCCGGTAGCTGGCGCCGAAGAAGTAGAAGCAAACGTTGACGTTGAGACAGGTCCTATCGGTCGAGCAAAAAGGTAAGGCAAATGCGTTTATACGAGTTTGTCGATCCTGAAGACGATAACGCTAGAGCCGCATCTATTATCGCTGTAGCGAACCAACTTAAACAACATGTAGATCAGGGAAAAATCAATGCTGACGATTTTTCTCTGGATCAGTTGTTAGATTATTTCCAAAAAAGTGATATCATCTTAGATCCACAAGACTTGTATTCAATGATTCAAAAACCTTTACTAAAAGGTGTTATTTCTAACATCCAAGGTGACAAAGTTGTTTTCAAAGGTAAAGAAGAAGTTAATACATCACCACAGCAACAAGATCAACAACAAAAGACAGTTGCTAGCATGGCTAAATCTGCCCTTAACGCACGTACATAATCCCAATTAAATTGATTTAACAGTAAACTTTATATATACTGTTTACATTAACGGTGTAAATACTAATATGAATTTAACTGACATAGCAAAAGAAAAAATCCAACGTCATCTGGCCAAACGAGGCTCCGGTCTCGGTATTCGTGTTGGTGTCAAAACTACAGGCTGTTCTGGTCTAGCTTACGTATTAGAATATGTTGATAACGTAACAGACGAAGATATCATTACTTTTGATGAAGAATTTGTAGTAGTAGTCGATCCTAAATCTTTAGTCTATCTAGAAAATATCACGGTAGATTATCAAAAGCAAGGATTGAATGAAGGGTTTGAATTTATCAATCCATTAGAAAAAGCACGTTGTGGTTGCGGAGAGAGTTTTACAGTTTGAAACTAGACATATCACACCTTGTGGTCAATGGTTGTAGTTACACATATGGTCACGGGATAGAAAATCCAATCGAAGATGCTTGGCCATCATTGGTAGCTAAAAAGCTAGGTGTACCTCTAGTTAATCTAGCTCTTCCTGGACAAAGCAATTACGCTGTACAAGATAGAACTTTTAAATACTTTTTTAGAGATTTGTATAACCATAATAATCCGTTCTATATTCATGCTTATACTCAAAGTCAAAGACGAGAAGTTTATATCTCTAAAGATTTTATGGGCGCCACGTATCAAAACTATATCTTAGTAGATTCCAGCAATCACGGAAAGACCACTAGATTAGAAAAAGAGGTTATATTAGAAACTGATGACTACTGCTTTAATCTACTAGAAGAAAAAAAGTATCATATCTGGCACAGTATAAACAGTTTATTATCTGCTTATAATATCAATAATCTTGCGACTGATTACATGCCCGTTACTGATGGATCTGTCGAAGAATGGATCCATAAACATCACTATATTTTAAAATCAGAAGTAGACAGCAATCCAAATCGATTAACCAACTTTAATGATTTGACTCATCATATTAGTAAAACGCCCTGCTTACATGAAACTGAAGAAGGGCACATTGTTATTGCTGAATACGTTTACAAACAGATACAAAAACGTTATAATGAGATTAATGTTGTAGACAAGCCGTTCGCAAAACTAAAAGATATCTATATTGAACCGCCTGCTGTCTCAGAAACAAGAGAAACAATGCACAATCTAAAAGAGCACCAGTATCTTCAAAGGGAATGGGGAGCTAATATTTACTATCTTACAGAGATAGGATATGACTGGAGGAAAACCAATTGGATGGGGAAACCCTCTAGAGGAACAAGACCGTAATGTTAGTAAATCGATTTGCATACACTGAGTTAAAAAAAGAAAACATCAACGGCGCACGTAAGTACGTCACTCCCGACGGTCACGCTCTCCCAAGCGTGACCACTATTCTTTCTGCCACACAATCAGAAGAAAAGAAAAAAGCACTACAAGATTGGCGAAGACGAGTAGGCACTCAAAAAGCGCAAGAGATCACTACTGAAGCCGCAGGTAGAGGTACTCGTATGCACAAGTGGTTAGAGAACTACATTCTTTCAGGTGATCGTGGAGCTCCCGGTTCCAATCCTTACAGTATACAATCACATAAGATGGCACAGACTATCATCGATCAAGGATTGTGTAATTGTAACGAATTCTGGGGTACTGAGATTTCATTGTACTTTCCAGAAATCTATGCAGGTACAACAGACTTAGCAGGTATTCATGGTGGACAGGAAGCTATCATGGACCACAAGCAAACAAACAAACCTAAGAAACGTGAGTGGATCGATGACTATTTCATCCAGCTGACCGCATACGCTGACGCTCATAATGCACTTTATGGGACTAATATCCGCAAGGGTGTAGTCTTTATGTGCAGTAAAGATAACGAATATCAAGAATTTATTATTGAAGGCAATGAGTTCGACCACTATCATCAAATATGGCTTAAGAAACTAGAGCAGTACTACAGCCAATTTGTCTAAAAGCCATTCTCTTTAATTGAGTGATAAATAAGTATAATCAAGGGAAAAGATTACACTTATGGCTATCGTACAAATCTCTAAAATACAACACAGATCAGGTAACTTAGTTGATTTACCTCAACTTGATGAAGCAGAGTTTGGCTTTGCTTCTGATGCCAAGCGTGTTTTCATCGGTAAAACACAAAGCGGCTTAGAAAATATTGAGGTATTGACTTCTTATTCTGAAATCAGTTTCAGCCAGATTGACGGAGCTATCGGCAATCTGAACATCACTGCGCCTGTTGGCAACGGTGAAGTATTATCCTTCGATGGTACAGATTGGGTTAACAAAGGCGGGAACGCAGGTGGATACATCAATCTTGGAGACATCAGTAATCTTTCTATCGGCGGTGGTTCTATTGGTTATGTTCTAGAAACAGACGGTCTAGGCAATTTAGCTTGGACTTCTAAGGGCACAACAACTGCGTTCATCGAAAACATCAGCCTGGCTAATCCTGGCGTAGTTACGACTACTGAAGACAACTTTTTAACAAATGGTGCCGCAGTAACTATTACTAACTGCCCCGGCATGACAGATATCAACGGCGGAACTTATTACGCAAACGTACTAACTTCTGATACTTTCAGTTTGTACACTGATCAAATTTTATCTACCCCCTTAGACACAAGTTCATTTAACGCATTTTCATATACTTCTGTAACAGCTACAACGGCTGCTACAAACACTATTACAGTAGGCGATTCATCATTATTTGCACTAAACATTCCTGTTAGGTTTTTAGGTGATGTCACAGGAACTGAATTAGACAATATTAGTACTTTTTATATTAAATCTAAACCATCAGGTACCACGATTACAGTTTCTAATGAGCTTTATGCTAATGGTGTAGCAGGTAATGTTTTTCCGGTTAACAATGTAACTGGCTTGAGTGCTAATGTATACGGCACTACTGGCCGTTTAGTTTCACCATTAGGTGGAACAGGTGGCGGGAATGGCGCAGCCGGCTCAAACACAAGTGTGCAGTACAACTATAACAACGTGTTGACAGGTGACGGGGATTTTACTTGGGACTTTAGTGCTAGTAAAACTCTTACAGTAAACGGAAACGCAAACGTAGGAAATTTAAACGGTACCGGATCTGTAACAGCATCTAGACTTATATCAAACGTTGCAACAGGAACAACTCCCCTAGTAGTTAATTCTACAACACGTGTAGCTAACTTAAACGTAGCGTATTCAAACGTAGCAGATCATTCAGTAGTTGGAAACTTAACAACAGGCAACTATTTTCCAGCGTTAGTGTCTAGTTCTGGAACAGGTAACAAAGCACTCAACGTGAGTGGTAGTTACGTATTCGATACTGCTAATGCTAAATTTGTAGCCGGTAATGTTACTGCAACATATGCAATAACAGGTTCTACTTTGACAGGTGGAATCACTACTAATGCACAACCCAATATTACTAGCGTGGGTACATTAGCAGGATTAGAAGTAGCAGGTGATATCACTCCTGACGCAAACGTAACTTATAACCTAGGTAATAATACATACAGATTTAATGATCTTTATCTGTCAGGTAGCACAATCTATCTAGGTGCTCAACAGATCACTTCAAACTTAACAACAACTACTTTTAGCGGTAACATTTCTGCTAACGTAATCGCCGGCAATATTCAAAGCACAGGCTCCGCTACTATGTCTTCTGTAACAGTTACAGGAAACTTAAGCGCAGGTAATATTTCAACAAGTGGAATTTTAGCAGTAACAGGTAATGCTAACGTAGGTAATTTAGGTGCTACTGGAGTCGTTGCGACAACTGTTTCAGGTACTTTAACTACAAACGCACAACCCAACATTACTTCGGTAGGCACTCTTACATCGTTGGGAGTTACTGGAAGTGTAACAGGTGGAAACTTAATTACATCTGGTAATGCTAACGTAGGAACTTTAAAAGTATCTGGAACCTCAGATTTAGGTGCAGTTGGCAATGTCACAATCACTGGTGGTACAGCAAATTATATTCTAAAAACTGATGGTGCAGGTAACTTAAGTTGGACTAATCCAGACGGCGGGTATTTCTTACATACACAAGTTTCTGCAAGTAATGTTTGGACAGTTAATCATAATCTTAATAGAAGATATGTAGGTGTTGAAGCAATCGATGCTAATGGCATTTCTTATACCGGTAGATACGATTATCCAACTATTGATTACGTAGATGCTAATACACTCACAATGACTTGGACTACTTCACTTGCTGGTTATGCCGCAATTACAGGCGGCGGTACTAACATCAATAGCGTTACTGTTGGGAATTCTACTCCTGGTGGAGTTAACACTCAAGTTCAATTTAATGACGCTGGTGCCCTAGCAGGTAATAACGGTCTTGTATTTGATAAAACAACTGGTACATTAACTGTAACTGCAATTAGCGGTAACGGTTCTGCATTAACATCAATTACTGGTGCTAATGTAACAGGTGCTGTAAGTTACGCAACTACTGCTAATAGTGTAGCAGGTGGTAATGTAAGTGGAGCAGTAGCTTACGCAACTACTGCTAATAGTGTAGCAGGTGGTAATGTAAGTGGAGCAGTAGCTTACGCAACTACTGCTAATAGTGTTGCAGGTGCAAATGTTTCTGGTGTTGTTGCTAATGCAACTTATGCAACAAGTGCAGGTAGTGCTACATCAGCAACAACAGCAGGCACTGTAACAACTGCGGCACAACCTAACATCACATCAGTGGGTACATTGACTTCTCTAGGTGTGACTGGTGCTGTAACAGCAGGAAACGTTTATGCTAACTCTGGTACTGTTAGAGCAACTACATTACGTGGTACCGCACTAACTACCGGTGCTAACACAACAGCAGGTACAGTAACAGGTAACTGGACTCTAACAGCTGGTTCAAGATTACAAGCAACATACGCTGACTTAGCAGAATACTATGAAGGCGACAAGATTTATGAACCGGGTACTGTATTAGAGTTTGGTGGCGAGAAAGAAGTCACATTAGCAGGTGAAGAGACATTCAAACTTGCAGGTGTAGTATCTACTAACCCTGCATATGTAATGAACAGCGAATGTCAGGGCAATAAAGTTGCTATCGCACTGCAAGGTAGATGCCCAGTCAAAGTAAAAGGTCCTGTATCTAAGGGTGACATGATGGTAAGTGCTGGTAACGGTTATGCTAAAGCAACTATCATAGCACCAAAGATTGGTACAGTATTAGGTAAATCATTAGAAAACTTTACTGGTGATGAGGGCGTTATTGAGATCGCTGTCGGCAGATTGTAACCCTGCTTTTTACGTAAAAAAGATAAATATAATCATACACTCTCATGGTGAGAGTTTATGCAGTTACCCACTGCGTAGCGGATAGAACCCGCACTTAATAGGAGAAAACAAATGGGACGTCCTTTAAAAATCGCAAAAGCGCAAACCGTAGTCACATTGACTGCAACAGCCGCTACTACTAACATCATCACTGTATCAAGCACCGCTGACTTCAGTGCTGGCATGCGTTTCGTAGTAGCATCAAACGTAGGTGGTTTAGTAGCAGGTACTACTTACTGGGTCAAAGAAATTCTTTCAGGAACAACTTTCTCAGCACTAGTAAATCATCCTTCAGTTCAACCACAAGTATCACCAACTCTTTCAACTACTTCAGGTGGTTCAGTAGCACTTTCAGTCAACGTTGTTGACTCAGGTTACTCAAACGCTTCAGGTTATGGTATCGTTGGTGGAGACACAGCAATTTATGGTAATCAAGTATTGATCACTGCTGTGATCGGTATTGCTGGTGACGGCACAATATCATGTGCAGATGATAGTCCAAACTTAGATGGTGTAGGCACTGACTTTGCAAACACTCTTTCAGATGGTTCTGTCGTAACTACAGCAGACGGCACATTCTTAGGTATTATCGATGATATCGCTAATGCTAACGCAGTATTCGCAACATTTCTTGCAAACGCTAGCGCAAACGTATCTGGATCTGAATGGGTCTATGGTGACGAAGAAGCTGGTTATGTCGTAAGACAAAAAGGTAAAACCAAATACTTGATTCACGGTGCAACAACCGGCTTAGAAGTTCAGGCATTTACAGCAGACTATGGTACTACATTATTACCAAATACATTCAGCGTACAAGCAACTTATGCTAACAGTGCTAACACAGGTGCTTTCAGCTTTAGTGATCACAACGGTGAACTATTCGGTGACGGTACATTAGCTGGTTCTGATCCCGCGTTCTTAACGTTTGGTTCAGCAGAAGCCGCAGATGCCGCAAATGGTGTTCCTTACCCAGTCGTAACTATCGCAAGCAGTTAATAGGGGGTAAGTCATGCCACAGTCTCAAGCACAACGTCAACTTCAAAAATATGATGCAGAAATTGCCGTATTGCAAGTTGAATTTAAAAATCTAGACAGAAAATTCGATACAGAAATTATCGAATTGAAAGGACAGGTTAAAGATGTGTCAGATAAGATGGATAAGCACACAGAAAGTACTCAACAAATGATTCGTGATTTTCAAAAGTCAAATCTAGATTCACATAATGAGATGGCTAAGAAAATTGCAGGATTAGAAAAGTGGAGATGGATGCTTATTGGTGCTGGGATTGCTCTAGGTAGCTTAGGTTACTCGGGTTTTCAAGCATTTTTTGTACATTAAATTTAGAGAAATCTAGATTATGGAGGGGTCGCAAGACCCTTCCTTTTTATTTGAATCTTTCGACTAGATAATCTATTAACATTCTACTCATTAGATATTGACTTTCTATAGTAGTATGATATCCCGGATCTTTGACGCCTACCGGCAAATCATTTGCCTTATCTAATAACGTAAACTTCTCATCGATAAAAGGGCAATATTCTAAGATTTCGTTTTCTGGGAAGTTATACACGTAAGGTATTTTAGATTCATGTAATTTGTGGATTGATGCATAAAGACACATCATGTCCTTTATCCTCTCCCAGCCGAAATCATATATAGTTTCAAAATATTTTTTTATTCCTTCTGTTTTATAATCTATATCTGGAATATCATCGTATAAATTATATGTTAATATGCTGTACATGCTATCTGATATTAGGTTAGGTCCTTTCTTACCTGTTATTCCGGAATATGTACTAAATGAATTTCTTTCCCTGTATATAATATCTTGCATAGTATAATCATAACATTCTTCTGAAGGCGGTTTAAGAGGTATTTCAGTTCTGTCATAACTAGTAGTGTTAAATAAAATCAAATCAGGTTTGTTAGATACAGCTTCTTCTATTTGAAGACATATTCCTAGATTACTCATGCCTCCGCGGGAGTATACTATTAATTCATAGTCTAATACTTTAGCAGTTAATTCAGCAAAATGTGTGTTTGGATGAGCAACCGCTGGAGTCATGTAGCTATCTCCACACACTATCATTTTCTTTGTCATTCAGTCAAGGCTCTCATTTTTTCTGTGACTGTTTCTATATTGATTGTAGAATACAATCCGGGGTGCAGGGGTTTTGGATACATGTGATTACCAACCCAAGCATAACCTATATGTTCATGATTTAATTGAGGTATGAATTCTTCTTCTACGAGGCAAAAGAAAGTATGATATGCAAATGTTTTATTGACAAATTTTTGTATAGGAATTAGTTTAAAGTCATCGCTCCAGTGTTTCATTTCTTCTAAACACTCTCGTTTCAATCCAGCTAAAAGAGTTTCATTCTTTTCTATCTTACCACCGGGGATAGACCATGTTGGGTTCTTCGGCTCATTTCTAAGAAGATAAAGATACCGTTTTGTGGTCTTGTTATAAAAGAATATCCCTGCGGACTGATTGAGGATGATCATAAAATTATTTAGCGGATATAAACTACCCCTTAAATAACTATGCTGTAATCACCTTCGTTATAATATCCTTCATAAGACTTCATCCACTGTGCTTCTTGTGCAGGTTGCACATTGCCGGGTTCTTGGGGAGTGGGAGCCCATCTGTATTGTATTTGAGTAGTCAAATTCAATACGTATTGTACATCGTCTGGATATTCGCTAGAATCAAATGCGATAAACCAAGCTCCGATATCAGCGTTATATTGAATGATATCATTAGCTGACGCATCTTCAATCTTATATACTGTACCGGTACCTGCAGGTTCTACATTATTTAAAGTAAAGATAGTACCTGCTGTATTTGCTCCGGCGCCTAATGCCGTGAAGTCAGTGCTACCGGGATTTGCAATCATGTAATAGCCGCCAGGTACTCCAGCAGTGATAGGCATCGTCTCGGGGGTAGCTGATATACCAGAAACACTACCTAACATAAGTCCCCATGATGACGTATCAGTACCGATGTCTTCTACTAGAAGATAACGTTTGTTTGGTGTAGGGCCAGGCAATCCTGAGTTTGGCCCTGTCAATTGGGGATTGATTACACTATCTACTGGTTCTAGTGTATTAGTGGGTAACGTATCAGGATCGATATCATAAATTAGATACCTTTCGTCCAGAGGATCTACTACAATCGTACCTACAATCTCATTATCCATATATGGATTTTCTAACCAAATTTGTGACAATCCCGGTTTATATGCTCCATATAAGTTAAGTAGAGACGGCCAGAAAATGTCAGTGTCGGGGTTTGTAGGTCTATCTAAGCTACTATTGGAAGGATAGAAAGGTTCCTTCTGTGGTAATAACTGTAATGAGTTTCCTATCAATAATAATTTGTACCCGTATGGAGAAATCTTTTGACGGGTACCAAGCAATAGATCATCATCTTGCATATCTTGGATAGTTCTGCCTTCGTAGATAGAAGTGATGATCTTGTGAATGACTCCAAATTTTCTTAGTTTGGCTGATGTAGTCAACCAGATAGGAATATAAAATTTCCAAGACATCACATCGATAGGGTTGCCTGTTCCCTGAGGAATACTACGTGACGAGAATGTCAAACCGTCTTGATATACGACACTCAACGAAGTCCAATCGATAAAGTTATCAGTGCTTTGAATCTCTAAACTTGGGTTGAAAAGCGTACCTAATTGTTCTACTAACTCTAACTTTTGCTGATAGTTAGTAGTCCAGAAGTCAACTTGAATACGCAATGTATAAGGCACTGGCATCAACTTCTCAACAGTGAAGGCCTGCCCCTGTGTAGTGTCATAAGACTGTGTTTCAGGATTGTATGTACGTTGTCTAATGTTTTGCTTTTCAACGAAGTACGGCTCTTGTGTGCGTCTCTGATCGTATTCTAAACCGTTGATGAAATAAGTTATCAGAGGAGCAGAAGGCATGTTACTAGCAGAGTTGTTGGCTATGATAGTAGATGCTTGTCTACTTGCATCACCATACATGATTGGTACTCTAACTAAGATTGGGTTGCCGTTAGGATCGTTACCTTTGGTAACATACCAATTGCTGAAAATTTTTGCAAACTGTAACAAGAATCTGCGTATCTGATTGTCGTAAAAATACTGTGCCATAAATTACTCTTCTGGTGGAATAGGATCAGGTGCCAACTGCAACATCGATGATAGAGGTTGTGCTGACGGAACTTCAGTCCCTTCATTATTTACAAAGATTTCATCTTGGTTATTAATAAATCCTGATTGCAATGATGTATCTCCAGCAGTGTAACCTGTATCTGTTCTGACATTCTCACCTACTCTTAACCACAATTGCCCGTCCCATCTGAACAAGACGTTTGGTGTATAGTCTATACGTAAGAAGTAGTCGCCTACTTGCGGGTCTTGAGGGAACGCTAAGCCTGCACCAGTTGGTAAACCGTTTGGTGCAGCCCCCTCGCCTGTCAAGTACCCTGTTGTATAACCGAAATCTCTTGGTGTTGATCTTGCAATATACTGGAATCTAGGATCACAGTCTGCACGATAGTTCATTGTGTTAGGACCATAGGGTTCTGTACCTGTGAATCCTGCCGCAGTTGGGTCTTGGTCTGCCGTTGCATAAGTGTTATCAGCAGTACCGTATGGTCCTATAACAGGACCAGCAATTTGAACAGAAAGTATCTTTGTACCTTCTAATGCCCCTGATCCCGACTTCATCATCTCAGGTGCTTCAGTTAATATCTGTAAGTTGGCTTGTACGAACTTATCGATAATATTTTCTAGATCAATCTTGCCGCCCAATCTCTGTTGAATAGCATTCATTGTTTCTTTAGATACTTTGATACCTGAAGAAGAATATTTGTATTGACTGCTACGCATTGTGATAACTTGACCAGTACTAGTCAAAGCAGAGTTGCCGGGCATCCAGCTACGAATATCGACAGGCGGTGCAGGTTGATTTAATTTATTAGACAGAACGCCATTGGCTTCCCAGAGTCCATATCCAGGAACAACATACAAATCTGTTGTGTCGTAACCTGCTTTTGGTAGAATGCGTTTTGCTTCTTCTAAGTTCTTGTCGTTGATTTCTAAATTCTTATTGTAACGACCTAGAATATCTTTTAGTGAATCAGTTGTGTCTAATTTCCAATATGGATCAGGATCTGTTGCTCCTGGTATTGTACCAGCGGGTACTTCTTGTAATGAGATATAATTTTTATCACCGTATGAAACTACATAGCCCGGTGGGTAAACTTTTAGTTTGTCCCAATCACCTAGATAGTTGTCTTTGTTGACTGGCTCTTTGAGAATGTTACTGAATTCTTGGCTATCAACTAGAGGCTCGCACTTGATGCGCCATAGATGCGGGAACCAAGTTTGGCTAAAACCTTCACTTGCATAGTTCGTATCTGTGATCTGGTAAAAGCGTTTCAGTGCTGTAGGGAACGTTTCATTCAATGGGTTGTAGTCCATTAAGTGAGGTAGTTCTAAAACGTCCCCAACCATTAATTTTCTGCCTATAACATCTATCATATCATTGTAATGAACAGTGACAAAGATAGTATCATTACTTAAGAATAACCCAAACTGACTTAGATCGAAATCTAAGTTTTGGACATTGTAATGACCTCTTAAACGATAGATATCCTTAGCATACTTACGATCTCTGTTTTCCAGAAATAACAAGTCTTGGATATTTAATGGATCCAGCTTATCATATTGGGGTTGAGTAAAGTCTGCTGAAGGCCCGTTGTCTTGGGGACCCAGATACTTGTGGATATATAGGTCGGTGCCCCCTACCGTTAATTGTTCAGAGATAGTTCTGTCCAAAAAACGATAGTCGTTTTGCTTTTCGGGTCTGTATAATGATAGTCTTGGCATATATATATTTATCGTAGGGCTTCCCGTGCTTTAATTTGGGTAAAATAGGCCTTGCAATTTTTTTTCGTATCGCTTACAATACGCTATAAGTAGTTTCTATCTTACTATCACTCGGAGAAAAAATGGCAAAGCGCAAAGTCAAAGTCAGTCGTAAACGTGCGAGTATGCGTGATCCTGATGCGTTGAACCTTACTATGGAAGACATCCAATGGTACGGAGATGAACCCGATTTCCGTGAAGATACTATTACGGACGAAAACCGCAACTCTAAATTGGGCAATGCACTAAACTGGTACAGTAAAATCTTTGATCAAAAGATGACGAAAAACTACGTGTCTCAATGGCTACATGCTAATGATCGGGTAGAAGACGCAAAGTTGTTGTCGAAAGTACCTGATACCCATATTACTCAAACCGTAGGGGCAATGTGTCGGCTAGCTCAATATCGGGGCTGGCCCCTCTCAGAAAAAGAAATTAACTTCATCAATGATAAAGTAATGACCCCTGTAAATCGCTGGTATGAAGAAAATAAAAAAGATGAAGAAGCATTAGATACAGAAAAAGAAAAGAAGCCAGAACGCAAGTCTGTTCAAGACATAATGCGTGAGCGCACACATGAAGTTGGTGGAGAGATTGATGGTCTGATTGATGAGTTTATCTATAATCTCAAAGCCAAATCTGGGGTAGATCATTCATCTGAAGTTATCAAGCTATTGAATGATCAAAATATCTTACCACAACATACAAGTATTTTGGTAAACTATTACGAAAAAGAGAAATCGGAATTCGTAGAAGTTCTATCAGGTAAAGATGAGCAACTAAATGAAGGTTACTCTCATTTTACTAAAACACAAATGAAAAACTTGATTGCTTATTATGATAAGTTGATCGGGGCAATCAATTCATACAATGTCCTAAAGATTAAAACAAGGGCAAAAAGGGCACGTAAGCCAGTATCAATTGACAAACTTGTTTCTAAATTAAAATATATGCGAAAATTTGAAGATGAAGCAAACAACTTAAAGTTGGAAAGTGTTCATCCTAAAGACTTGCATCTTAAAAAAGAAGCCTGGGTCTATGACACGGCAAAGCGTAAGTTGCATCACTATGTTGCAGACTCACTAGGCGGAGAACTGTTTATCAAAGGTAACACACTGTGTGGTTTTGACAAGTCTGCTAGTCAGATCAAAACACTCAGAAAACCGGGCGAACAAATCAAAGAGGTCATGGGTAGTAAGCCTGCGGCACGACAGTATTTCGACAAGATCAAAGCAGTAGCAGTGCAACCAAACGGTCGTTTCAACGACAAAATGATTATTTTGAAGGCATTTTAACATGAAAAATTATATGGTGATTGCAGGTTGCTCTCACTCATCTGGGTCTGAGATCGATGGTACACTAGACAGCAAATACAACCGAGAACATAGTTTCGGTAATCTGTTTGCTCAAAAGATGGGATATATTCCTATCAATATTGCAACACCGGGCGCTACTAATCAGTTAGTAGCTAGACATATCTTAAGATGGTTTGCTGAAAACAAAGATATCGTTAACAACAAAACTAACAACGTAGCACTGTTAGTAAACTGGACTGAGAGTATCAGAGTCGAAGCTCCGTTTGAGTTTCCAGCCGATACTTCATTTCCTTCTGCTGACTGGCAAGTAGATCAAGAACAATTTATTCAGATCAATCCTGGTTACACAGGATATTCTGCTAGGGAAAAAGAAAAGCAAGAACGTTATCATAGGTTCATTGCACATGAAGTACCCTTCTGCGAGATATTGAGTCTACAAATGATATTGATGATTCAATATTTTTGTCAAGCAAATAATTATAGGTATTTTATGTCCAGTGCTGGATACGTTTTCACAGAAGAAAACTTGCCTTGGACTAGGCATTATATGAGATTGGTGAACGACAAACATTATTATAATTTCCGCACCAAAGAAGATGCTTTCTACGAGAAATTTAAATTACGTGGACACGTGAACCACAAAGCAAAATATGGTCATCATGATGAGGCTGCACACAAAGCACACGCAGATGATCTTTACAACTACTTTAAGAGGAAAGGGGTATGAACTTTGATCATCTGAAAGAACAACGAATACCATATGGTACTCATCTAGCAAGAGTATTTAAAGCATCAGCTAAACTACTTTGGTTAGCGGTAGCAGGATTTATTCACGGTCTTTTTCCTTTTGTGTTTGTAAACACAGTAACAACGGGAATCAAAGAAGTACAACGTGATCTTTTTAGGAGACCCCGTCCGACGGGCCGTCCCCGTAAACAGACTAAATAACTATATGATATTAGAAAAATTTTTTAACAAAACTACAAAAAAGAAGGGTGAGTTCTGGGCCAAATTGTATGTAAAATGCGGTTTGGGTGAACCTACAGAAAAATTTAAAAAGAAACTAAAGAAGCAAGTCGATTCAGTTCCTGATAAATAGACTTATTAAGGAAAACTTTTATGGCTTCTGATATTCTTGCAGTACCTAACAATCTGAATCTAGAACAACTCAAAGAAGAAATGTTTGATAACATTCGTTTCAGATTGGGCGACGGTATTATCGATCTAGAACTAGACCCTGAGCATTACGAACAGGCTTATATCTATACGATAAAGACCTATAGGCAACGTGCTGAGAATGCAGTCCAAGAAACTTATACTCTGTTGACTATCGACAAAAACGTAGACACTTACACCCTACCTAGTGAGTTTATTAACGTAAGACAAGTATTCAGAAGAACAATCGGCTTAGAGACAGGTCCAGCCGCAAGTTCGTTTGATCCATTCTCAAGTGCGATCTTAAACACTTATTTGTTAAACTACAACTATGCAGGTGGCATGGCGACATATGATTTCTATGCAGGATACGTAGAGCTAGCCGCTAGAATGTTTGGTGGCTTTGTTATCTATACGTTTGATCCAGTCACTAAACAGATTAGATTCGTAAGAGACTTTAAAGGCTCAGGCGAACAAGTTCTAATCTGGGCAGATATTCAACGTCCAGAAACTTCATTGTTACAAGATCCGGGTATCTCTCCCTGGCTATATGATTTTTGTCTAGCAGTCTTAAAAGGCATCATGGGTGAAGCACGTGAAAAATTCTCAACTATTGCAGGACCCGGCGGCGGTACTGCACTTAACGGCGCGGCAATGAAGGCAGAATCTAAAGCAGAGCAAGAACGATTGCTGACAGACTTGAAGAACTACGTAGATTACTCACAACCTCTGACTTGGATCCAAGGTTAATTCTTAATGATAGATATCAGAAGTATCTGGTTTCACGACAATATCTGGGCTTTAGCAATCGAATGTTCTACACCCGGAGACAAGTTGCCGTTTTTTAGAGGTCATATCGATACAGAGATCGATAATAATGTACTAAATCAAATAGAACATTTGATCATAGGAATCGCTCTCTATGAGCCTCAACTTAAGGGTGATTATACACCTTGGTTAGAAGACTGTTTAAAGTTCTGTAAAGAAAGTAACATGTTTCCTAATCTAAAATCAGTTCATGTGTTATATGAAACTGCATCTATAAAATTCTCAAAGCTAACAGATTACTATCCTATATATGGATCTAGGGTAAGATTTTTCTTATTAAGATCAGACGACACTGAGAAAAAATCTATAGGTATAGATCATTCAAAACAGTGGAGTTTTAATAGGAATAAAAAAGCACTTTGGATGCTAGGAGATATTACTAATAGACCTCATAAATTTCCTCTGCTGTATAAATTTTTCGTTGAAGACGAGATGGACCGTCTTGATTATTCGTTAACTTATGTCTTGAATGCATGTCAACCTAATCAATTTCAAGAAGAAACTTACAGCATGTTACTAGATTGGATGAACGGATTATATGATCTAGATTTAGACTTAGCTAAGATGAAAGAATTATATTTTAAATTTGCTAGATCATTCGAGGGCGACCAGTTTGGAGAAATGGCTTTAAAAAAATTACATGCGTTTGATCTTGCTAATTATGTTTTCCCTCCTCAATACAATAATGCAAGTCTTATCATAAATCCAGAAACATGGTGGAGACATCCAGCTCAAGGTGTTTATCCAGAAGATAATATGGTCTTTCCGGTAACTGAAAAAACTTGGAAACCTATCGCAGTGAAAAAACCATTCATAGGTATAAGTGTGCAGGATACGTTCGAAAAGACATTAGAATCACTAGGATTCAGAACCTTTAGAAAGTACACTTGTCACCCTGAATTAGTAGATTTTGGTGAGGGTTATATCGCAGAAGATTTAGAAAAATACATCAATGTTGCATATGAGCGGGTGACCAGTTTCTTAGACTGTTGCGATGAACATCAAGATGAAATATGGCAAGACATTGAACATAATCACAACCAATGGAAAATAGTGCTAGAACGTGAATGGGATTTATTATTTCAAGGGTGTCCCCCTCTCAAACATGTACCTAAAATAAAGATATTGAGACTATTCACAGTTCCCTTTCTAACCACTATTAATTCTGAAGAAGCCCGAAATCACTTGATATTCGGTTACTAATATACTATAATATACTTAAATCATTATCAGGAGACCCTCATATGATCGTAGGCATCACAGGCTTGATCGGTAGCGGTAAGGATACTGTAGCAGACTACCTTATTAGATTTCATGGATTCAAAAAACTAAGTTATGCAACACCACTTAAAGATGCTGTTGCCGCTATATTCGGCTGGGACCGAGAGTTACTAGAAGGCACTACACTATCTAGTAGACAATGGCGTGAAGAAGTTGACGAGTGGTGGGCAAAACGATTAAATGTTCCTCATCTTACTCCCCGATGGGTGTTACAGCACTGGGGTACTGAAGTTTGCAGGAGAAACTTTCATAACGATATCTGGGTAGCATCGATAGAAAATACTCTACGCAAGATCAAAGACAATGTAGTTATTACTGATTGTAGATTTCCAAATGAAGTTGACGCTATCAAGAATTCAGGTGGTACAGTTATTAGAGTAGTCAGGGGAGAAAATCCAGACTGGTTTGGTTATGCTGAAGAATATACTCTGACACAAAACCCACAAGCACTCGCAAAATTGATGGATTATAATGTTCATGCAAGCGAGTATAGTAGCGTGGGATTGAAATATGATTATGTGATAGATAATAACGGGTCGATTGACGATCTACATTATCTAGTAGAATCAATAATCGAC
>Ga0208161_1000542_pt1 | contig 21343 bp, 30 predicted proteins | sample CB_VirMetaG_3_FD_184538 | JGI IMG/M metagenome (GOLD analysis project Ga0208161, IMG submission 184538) | Freshwater to marine saline gradient viral communities from Chesapeake Bay - CB_1508_1S Viral MetaG (SPAdes) (version 4) | ecosystem: Environmental > Aquatic > Marine > Coastal | place: USA...
TTAACGAAAATCATATCCTCTCTTTTATTGCCTTGCGTGAACGGTGCAAGCTGTGGTTTATTGTGTTTATGCTTATCCCGCTTTCGTGTGCTAACTTGGTGAGATTCACACCGCTAATATACAACTCAAAGAGCAATCTATCAAACTCTGGGAGTAACCTCACCGCTTCGTCTATCTTTTCCCGATTGACGATTTTCTCTGTGTTGAACTCCTCTGCAATATCGAAATTTAACTCTACCGTGTTGTCCTTTATTTTGCGGCTTAGTCGCTTTATTGTGGTGGTAAAGTAAACATCCGAAAGGCGGTCGTTTATGTAAGTGAAGTTAGCTTCCACCGCTTTAATATACGCCTCGTGTACGATGTCCTCGCCTTGCTTGCTGTGCTTGTTTGCGTAGTCAATTAAGTAGTTTAACCGCCGTTCGATATATTGGTTTAGTGCATCCACAATCTAATTGAGCCATCCAAGTAAACTATTTCCACCCACCACGTTTTTAAGGGGCAATCGAACTGTTCATCTATTACCGTGGGTTTGACAACGGCGAAATACGCGTCGGGGTAACTCGCCGGCCATCCCGACGACGCGATATATTCCACATCCAACAAACACGGGTCGAAGTCATAGTGTTGGCCGTACCCACTCAAAACCGAAGTAAGGTCTGTAACGTCAACCGCGCCGCTTCCGTTGAAGTCGTAAATAAGAGGGCTTTCCAACCCATAACGGGCGAGGAATTTAAGTACGCCGCTGGCGTTAAAGTAAAACGTATTCACGCCGTTTTGCTCCACTCGGTAAACGTCGCCTGTTCCTGTGCATTCGCACATATTAAACTGCGCTGTAAGGTTATAGCTTATCGCGATAAATAAGAAGAAGGTCGGCAATTTCATGCTCGTGGAGTTTGGTAGTTTTTTGGCTCTTGCGGTGCAATTCGTTTGCTTTTCCTTTGCCGTAAACCTCGTCCAACTTCACCCTGTACGCTTCTAAATTGCCGCCTAAATTTATATTGCAATGGCTGCATTGTGGGTGAACGTTTTCTTCATCCCACCGTGTAGCGGTGTAATATCTGGTTACGTAGTGTCCTGCGTGCATCACCTTCCAATGGTGTTTTACTCCGCACGTAAAACAGGCGACAAAACCTTTATGGTCTGCCGACGACTGCCGCACATATTGACTGAACACTTTGTCGAGAACGCTCTTTAATTTCACTTTGAACTCTCTGAATTTCTGCGAATATACGCTTATAGTTTCGCTCCGTCAACGGTCGAGTTTGGGTTATTAACTTATGTCCGTGGGCTGTAACGTATTCCGTTCTACCTGAATTTAACGTGTCGATAAGCCCTTGAAGGTAGGTTTCCATTTCTTGTTTGTTCATATTTTCGTGCTTGCTTTATCGGTTATATCATCCCATAATAAATTTACCACGCGTTCAATCGTTACGGTGTCGTTGTAAGATTTGTCCTGTCGGACGTTGTAAACCTCGTTACACTCGTATTCGCCGGTGAACTCGAAATCTTCATAGTATTGGGTGTGTTCATCCGCACCCCGTGAGTTAGTGAATTGGAATACCTCCACGCCAATTTCAAAACTCCATTCTTCGGTGTCTATTTCGATGTAAATCATTTCGCCCAATTTGGAGGGGTTAAAATCAAAGGTTTAGTTGCGTAGCCCTCGTAGCTGCCATCCCATTGTTTAAATGCTTCGCATATCTCTTTAAGGAGTTTACGGCCTAAATGTAAGTATTCCGCGTCTATCTCGTACACCTGAACAATCGGTTCACTTATGGCTTCGATGGCTATGAACGCGAAGCGGTCAATCCCTGTCAACTCGCAATATACCGCCGCTTGCAAGTGGTACATATTATTGAACGCGCTGCGCTGAAACTCGGTAGGGTGTGCGCTTTGCGTTGTCTTCACGTCGGCAATAAAACCCTCGCCTATTATGTCGGCATACCCGATAAAGGGAACGCCGTAAATATCGCCCTTTAACTCTACTTCTTTTTTTGAGTTCACCAAATACGGGGCTGTTTGGTTGTTGCTGTACGCTTCCTCTTGTATCCTTTTTAAGATAGTGTATTCCGCACGGCTGTATACCTTCCGCTCCCCTGCTACCGCTTGGTGGTCGGTCATCCAATCTTTGTAAATCTTCGTTGCGCGGGGGTTCTTGTTTTCTGTGAGTTGCCCCAATATATCGCCCTCGTCAATGAAGTAGTACCGTTCTTCTACTTTGTCAGGTTCAAGAATGAAGGTGTGTACTGCCGTTCCCCATTCCATCGCTGGGGTTGGTGCGGTGTCGCGTAGCTTATACCGTAGGTAATGCGCTGGCGACTTGTGAAACTCCTTTGCGCTGGATGCGCTTAAATACGTCTTGTCCATTGTTTGCTTGTTTGATATTCAAATATAAATATATCTATATTACGTGCAACACTTGAAGTGTTTTTTTTCAAAAAAATTCATTCGGGTCGGGAATTATTAGGTCGATGTTCTCGGCAGCCCATTGTTTTAACTCCTCTATGTAGGTCAAAAAATCGGTGTTGCTGAACGACCTATCCGATATGCCCTGCCAACGTGCTACCACTTCCCCCGTTGGGAGTATTACCTCGCGCTTCATGGACGGTGCGAGGGTCTTAATGAATTGGTGTGTGTCCTCTTTGGTTAATTGGTGTCCTAATCTTCGGAACTCCGTCCGGTACATTTCGACCACCACGCCGAAGTAGTAACGCCGTAATGGGTCGCTCTTGCGTTTTATGGGCTTCACCGTTATATCGCACCGCGTATTGGGGTTGTCGGCGCAAAACTGCTGCCACATTGCGCGTTCGAGTATCTTATAGTCGCCTTCGCCTATCTGTAACGTTCCTTCAAATGTCATGTAATGTAATTTATTACTACCTCTTTAAACTGGTCGAAGGTGCGGCAAATGGTGTAAGTGTACCCCGCCTGCGTGTAGGTGCGTTGAAACCTTACTTGCGATTCACTTTGTACGCCCTTGGGTAGTTTCATCTCAATAAATAGGGGTAACTTCTTTCCGAATGGGTCGAAAAATATAAGGTCTGCCACTCCTGCAAATGCTCCTTCCTTCTTCATCAACGCGCCCGTTTTGGCATCCCTCCTGCCGCCGTTAGGAACTGCAATGAGAAACGGCGCGGCGTAGGCGAATTGATACCTAAACCAACGAACGCACGTCTGTTGTAGTTGTGATTCGGTCATATCAAAATAGGGTTAGCTGCGCCTTGTACTCGTCGAACCGCTTCACGCTTGCGTCAAAATACTCCTTGTCAATCTCGTAGCCGTAGAACTCGATGTTGCCTTGCTTGTCTGCTGCGATGCGGTTGCTACCGCTTCCTAGGTGGGTATCGATAACCTTACCACCCTGAGGTAGGTAGTTCATGTATATCCATTCGTAGAGCTTGACGGGTTTTTGGCACATGTGTATTCTCGTTTCACTTGTGTTCCTCACGTGCTTGTAAATCTTTGCGTTTCTATCAAAAGAACTCCAAGCATATTCGCAATCTGCTAAAGTGTCCATGTGAGCAACTTTGTCCCAAATAATAAAACATCGGGTTGGGGGTAATCCAAAGTAATTACCACCCCATACTATTTGGTTTTTTGAAACCCTAAACAACTCGACCCAATACTCTTTTTGAGGCGTGACGTCCCAGTCCGCATTACCCTTTGTGTATTTTGACGCCCACGTACCCCCCTGTGTCAATTTATCTCCAAGCCCATAAGGCGGGTCAACCACGGCCAAATCAAAGAACCCATCGGGAAACGCCTTCATCGCCTCCATACAATCCATGTTGTAAACTCCTGATTTCATAGCTTCGGTCGTTTACCCGTCGGGGCGGTTAGTGGTTGCTTTTCTTGGTTGATGTAGTCCGCCATTACTTTGGGGTCAACGGTCAACTCCCGACGGAGATTTGCGCTCAACTTGCTACTGTCAGGTCTTACCTTCTCTTTGGTGTACTTGTAAACCACGGGCGCGGCGAATTGCTTTGCGCTCATTACTACTCCCGTGTGTGGCTCTGTGGCGATGTCGTACACGTTGCCCTCGATATTGATATAACACTCATCCAGCTTCATGTCCTTACACTTGTCGGTGCGCAGCTTCCATCCCCTGCGGGCTATCTCGGTGAACACGGCTTCCCATTGCTTACCCGACTTGATTACCACATCGTAGCGTTCTACCTTGTGCGCTGTTTCAAAGCACCGGATGCGTTCTTCGCTTGCTTCGTGTTGCCTGAATGCGTCGATGAACTCGGCGGCTTTCAATCGCTCGTAATACTTCCCGAACCGCCCGAATATGATACCGTCAAAAACGTCTTGCATTTCTTCTATTCGAAGGGTTGGGAACTGGCGGTAGATTTCGCGCCCTACTTCTTTGGCTTCGGTGGTATCGCGTATTGTTGTTTTGGCTTCCACCCGTTGAACGACGCGCATGATTTGTGTCGCCACCCACACGGCGAACTGGGTCGGGGCTTGGTTGGCTACGTGACGCATCATTGTACCACCTTTCACGGCTTCGGCCACGGGCAAACTACGCACCTTCAGCGAAGTTCCATCCGCCGTTAGCGATGTCGTCGGCGATATCTCGCATGATTTGCTCTGTAACTGGCTGTTGTTTTCCATTGTTGTTGGGTTTGATGTAATCATTTGAACGGCTTATCCATCCGGCGGCTGCGGACTTCCACTTCTGCATTTTGTTTTTACCCACGCGCCACCCGTTTGAATCGTAGTAGTTGAAGAATTTAGACGCCTCTTGTGGGTAGCCCTGCGCTTGGAAGTATAGTTCGCACTCTTGCAAGGTAGGAGGAATAAATCGCGCCGCGCCACTTTGTTTTTTTTGAGGTGGGTTAATTGGTTCTCCTTCCGAATCGAACTCTTCGAGGTCATCCGCACTTGTGCGCCCCTCTCTATTCGATGTTCTATTCGATGTTCTATTATATTCTCTATTATGTAAGGGGGTGTCATTTTGCACTCCCACCAGTGCATTTTCACACTCCCCCCCGTGTAAATCTACACTCCCCCCAGTGCAATTTTGCACCACCCCCGTGGGGTAATTTTGCACCCCCTTCTCTGACATACTAATTTCTCGGCGGTTTCCATCCTCGATGCGTATCTCAATTAACCCTTTTGCCGCTATTGTGCGCAGGTTCTTTTTGGTCTTGTCAACACTCCATCCGAGCAAACTCGCGAGGGTCGCGTTGGTGGCGAAACAGTAGCCCTGCTGTTGGCTCAATGAACCCAATACCACAAGCATAATTTTCTCGCTGTCGCTCAAATCTTTTCGCTCTATCATAATTTTTTCGGCTTTGTAGAACATTCTTGAAAATTAAAAACCCCTGCAAGGTGCGGTGGCTGTCGCATCCCTGCAAGGGTTTAGGGTCTTTACCCAGTTCTTTCCGTCGCAGCCACTCGACGGTTCAAATATAGTAATTTATCAATTTGGAGCAACTGAATTATACGGTTTGTATAACTTTTTCATGTTCTCATTGATGTCGTCTTCATTGACCATGTAACAATCAATTAAGTCAACTCCCCATAAAGCAAGGTCGTACAATTCTTCCTCGGTCAATACTGACGGGTCATCAAGTTTTACCAACAAACTGCACGTTATGTTGTATGGAAATTTTTCTTCGTAGTGGTATTGTACGCCTGTAATTTTTGCGTCAAACCAAACTCCGTCATCGTCGTAATCTGGCTTTGGTGCGTTCTCAATATCGTACAATTTAACGGAGCATCTTGCTCCAATGAAATCTTCAAAATTATTACTAATCATAAAACTAAAATTAACGGTTAATAATTACATCGTACAATTCCTGCACACTTACTTTCGTGTGTTCGTGCAGTTCCGGTAGGTACTTCAATAAGTTGCGCCTTTGGTCGCGTTTCAAAATTAGGCGGCTCATTGTCATCTCGCTCAATCCTAAATCCCGCGCCGCTTGTCCTTGACTTCCGTAATGGTCGCGCAGTAAGATTACCAATTTATCTTTATGAAACCCCATAACAATTCTATTTTATTTCGTTTGTACTTCGGTTCGTTTGGCCGCACTTGCGCTGCGGGTTGTCGCTTGCGTTCTTGGATAAACTTCATCTTAGCTTGCTGAACGTGCAAGTAAGGTACGGCGCGTTGTATTTTTTGGTCCGTCTGTCCGTTTAAATATCGTTGATATGCCAAATGATATTTGTAAACGGTTATGTGGCTTAAATTAAACTTGTGCGCTATCTCGTAATGATTCACACCTCTATTTACCATGTCGTAAATAATTGGTAACGCTTCGGCTAATTGTTTGCCGTTCATTCTGTTTATTGACTTTCTCATTGCTCCAAAATATCGTGTTCACCAATTAACCATTTGTAAAACATTTCCGCTTCGATTATGACGCGGCTTGTTTCTACCTGCCGTTGTGCGTTGAACTCGACTGCCGCCTTTAACGCCGTTTGACGCATTATGTCTTTATCGCGTCCTGTTCGCTCGCTTGTGGTTGTTTCCGGCTTGCTGACCTTACCTTTTGCGCCGAACTTGGGGTCGTCGCTTAAAACTTGGTACTGCATCAAATCACCCACTTTGTACGGCGGTGTGTCGCTCTTTGCGTTTACTTCCAACGACTGACCGTCCTCGAATGAAACTTTGAAGGAGTACATCTTCCCGTACTTACCTTCCCATGAACCACGCGGTTCGATTGCTGTTATTTTGCTTTGCATTGTATAAAATTTAAACGTGAATAATTACTTCAATACCGTTGCGTTCGCACGAACAAATGCGACCTAAATACGCTACGTCTTCTGCTGCGCTGCCTGTAAACTGCTCGGCTTGTTCTTGGTAGCCACGGGGAAGAACAACCGTTAGTTCGTTGTCTTGAATCCTTATGCTTATGAACTCCGAACAAAACGCTTCCAACTCATTGATAACGTCAAAGTAGGGTTGGTGCTTTGGCTCGGATATTGCGCTCCACTTAACCGGCTCGGAGAACATCCCGCGTGTGTAGAACATCGACTTTGTCGACTGGTCAACGTATAAACCTTTGTCTGCCGGTTGATATACGTTTGCTTCGGCTACGTCGTGCGACCATTTGTAACCTTTTGCGAGTAGGTGCTGCGCACGCTGTTCGCTCTCTTGTTGAGTTCCTTGTATAAACATTGTTCGTTTTGTTTGGTCAAATATACAAAAAAATACATTCGACAAGTAAAAATGAATTATTTTTTTTTAAGCCCATGAACGCGAGCAACGGGTTCGGTCTTTGGTTCGGGATAGTCTTCTTCATCCTCTACCTCTACAATGCCAACAGAATACTCCTGTCCTGTTAGGTTATCGATGTACTCCCTGACCTCACCTACTTCGGTGGGTGGTATAAATAGATTTCCTTCCTTGTCTGTAAATCGGTGATGGTTTGTGAATTTGTTGTGGTACGAAAGGGTGGCAAATGGGTTATCGTCAGGATGTTCCAACTGCCTTGCTAATTTACTCCCATTCGGGAATACAAACTCTTCCAACGCTTCGATGCGTTTGGTGAGTTGGTCAATCATTTGACGTTCTGCAGTCTTCCTCATTGTGTTGTGTGTTATGCCCACGACCTTTCACAGCGCTCCTGCCGTGGGTTTTCATTGCGCCAAATCGCTGTCGTCAACTCCAATGAAGCGATATGTTCACGTGTTGCGTTTAACTCTTGCGTAATTGTTTCGCGCCACGTTTGGATGTTCTGCGATTGTAGGGGGGGAAGGGTTGTTTTCATGGTGTTGAGTTTTTAAGGGCGACCGAAGCCGCGCCGTTGGTTAGTTACGTACAATTTCGCAAATGGCTGAATCATAAGTGAAACCTTCGCCGCCATTGTATCGGTCGTGGCTGCTTACCAAGTCTTCCATTTTCATCGAGTTAAACGCGTCGCGGATAGCTGCTTTTGCGGCTTTGATTGTTGGGAACTCGGCGGTGTAGAATGATTCACACCCTTGCGCATACTTGGCTTTATCAAATGACGTTGACCAGAAGTTGTTGCGGATTTTCGCTGCTGCGAATACTGAACCTTTGATTGTTACCTGTGCTTTCATAACTGTATTGTTTGCTTGTTTGATGGTGCTAAGATACATAAAATTATATAACTACCAAACTTTTTCTAAATTTTTTTTGAAAAAAAAGCGACCCCCCCTTTGGAGAGCCGCTCAAACAAAACAAACAACAACCGCCGAACGGCGGGTATTCCCCTCAAATATACGCTATTTAAGGCGATATAGGGCTATTAAAGTAAGAGCGACTATAACCAACCACCACGGGAACGAACGACCAACGGTGGGCTTTATTACGGTTCTCTCGGTGGTGTGTTCAACGTACACCGTGTCCGCTGGGCACAACACATCAACGTAAACCAATCTCTGCACGGTGTCAACCTTTGTGCGAATCCTGACCTTATCAACGTAGGTCGTAACGGTGTCAACACTCCAACGGTGAACCGTGTCAACCTGCAATTCAGGTATTGCTACCAATATCGTATCGGTGTGGTATTCAATGACCCGACCTTCCATTAATATAGTAGGGTCTTTGGCTATCGCTTTGCGAAGATACCAATCCGCCGTGCAACTACTTAATAGGGCAACCGTCGCAAGGGTAAGTGCGTAAAACGCGGCGTATCTCATCTTCTAACTTGTCTACCTTTGTGCGAAGGTCGCTGTTCTCTTTGATAAGGTCTGTAACCTGAACGCGCAGCGATTCAATAATCCGATTATTGGTTTCGACGAAACTTTTGTAGTTCTCAAACTCAATCGACGAGGTCTGCGCCCTGCGCATCTTAGTTCCGGCAAACCAACCGACAACACCAGTTACTAAACCGACGATGACTTCTAAATACCCTTCCATGTCTTCGACCATTTAGTAACGTCAAAGCCGGGGCATTGCGTCGCGTTCAAATCTTTGTGTCCGTACAATTTCGCTTCGGGGTAACGCTCTAACAAGTCTTTGAGTAAGTTAATTACGCTTGCTTCTTGCGCTTCGTTCATAGTGTTACTGCCTTTCTTGGAATTGCCCTTTAAACCACCGATAAAACAAACGCCTATGCTGTCGTGGTTGTGTCCTTTGGTGTGCGCTCCGACCATGTCTTCGGGGCGGCCTACCTCTACCTCACCGCTTAATCTCACTACGTAGTGGTAGCCAATCATTCGCCACCCTCGGTTCTTGTGCCACTTATCTATTTCTTTGGCCGTGACGTCGTGGTCGTCCTTTGTCGCGCTGTAATGCAACACTATCTTTCTGATGGTTCTCATTTATCCACTTTTTAAGCTTAACTAAATTCTCCCGTTTCATTGATTCCAACTCCACCCTAAACGGCTTCCAATCTCGTACCCTGCTACGCTCATTACTTTCGTTTCTGCACACTTATATTCAGGGTAGCGCGTGCGGTTGTCCTTTAAATACCTTATTAATTCATACGTAAAATGATGGCTATTTTGCCGCGCCATGTTCCGGATTGAATCAACATCGGTCTGACTTGCGGGGCTGGTTTCAGCCGGCGTGCGTGTAAGTAAACCGCCGTTGCTAATCTTTACTCTTAAAATGGGCATCATCTCAACCACCGTCCACCACGCGCAAGCCATTCTCACATAATTGTCTAATAGGTAACGGTAGTCGCTGTTTGACGGTTGGTTAATCGTTCCGGCTTCAATTAACCCTATAATGTGGTCGTATAGTTCCCGACCTAAATAGGGCTTGATGTTCTTTTCCTGCGCGGTGTAGGTAATTGCTGAAACGTCTAAATCCTCAACGCTTACATTCAAAGGAGTGAAGCGTTTAATAAACGCCGTATCTGTGAATAATACTGCCATGTTAGTTTAGTTTACCACGGTTAGGTGTGTCTATTGGCCGCGTGCCGGCTTGGTTGTAATCGAGGTTTTCGTCGCGCATATCAAAGCCGTCCGAAAGGGCATCGGCAACGCTCACGCGTTTGTCGTTTTCAAGCCCTTCGTTTGGAAGGAAACGCCCTCTGTCGCGCTTCCTAAACCACACTTGACGCACCCAGTAATGATGACAGAAACAACCTCCTTTCCATAGCCAAATAGAATAACTACTTTCGCCGCGCGGGCTGAACTCCGTGTTCACTTGTCCTTCCATCGATTCAATATCCTCGAATCGGTAACTGACCCCGCCTTTTGAGTTCTCGACCATGTTCCGGCAAAACACGCGGCTGTTGTCTTTTAGCTGCTGTGAATATCTGTACCGTATCTTATACAACCCCGCATCCACTTGACTGCGTTCTTCGGGGTTGGCGAATCGCTTAAACAACTCCACCCTGCGTGCTTCTGATAAATGGAGTTTATATTCCCCTACTGAATCTTTTACTTCCGATTCGTGCAGCAACTCCCATTCCTCGCTCATTACTTCGCCTTTGTCGCTAAGGTAGTCTAACCACGTTTGCCCCGTTGCATCGTCTAAGTCGGGCGTTTGTGCGCTCATCTGAATAGGTAAGGGAAGGGTGTCGTTTACCGCTTCGTCGCTGAAATTAAGCATATTCGATAGGAGCGAACGCCCTTGTTCTATTGTCAACTCACCAAGTTTCACACGCGTTAAGATGTCCATCGCTGAACTAATCTGAATTCCCGTGAAACTTTCTTTAACGTCGGGAGTTTCTTCGGCCATTGCGTTTTCAATTTCAACGGAATAACCGAGGTATTGCTCTACTTCTTTGAGCCATTCATTTATGATGCGCTGAAACGGCTCAATTACATCCTTGTTAAATATCCTTTTAGCTTCCTCCAATTCACTTGCTGCGCTCAACTGACCCGCCGTTTTTACACCAAACAAAGACGGTGTCGTAACGCGGTGTCCAATCATTATTTTGTCGGTCGATTCTTGCGATATGAACTGGAACTGGTCGCTCAAATTGCTAACCTCGAAGGGCTTAATCTCGGGCGTTTGTTCGGGGCTGTCCGAAAAGGTCATCCAAAAACGACCGCTGTTTTCAGCCCCTCCTAACTGCTGTTCAATTTCTCTTCTTATTTCGTTGCGTTCCTCCTTCGGGGGAACTCCCGATTTGAAGTGAACGCTAAATCCAGGGTGCAACCCGTTTTGAATATTGTTATTGTGAAAGATGCTTACTTGTTTGTCTACTTCAATCCAGTTAACCGCGCCAATATAGTCGGGCTTTGGGTAGTACATCGAACCGACTGCGAAGGGCTTGCAGTAGATAATCTGCACCGCGTCGCCGCTTGCGGTTATCGGGTTGTACGCATCCCATTCTGTAACCTCGAACTCGGTTTCCTTTGCCCAGTCGATACAATGGAAATAAGAATGAACGTTCCCTTCTTCGTCCATCGGAGCGGAACGCCATTGTTCAAACGGCGAGTGTTTAATCTGAACAATCCTGTTGCCCTCGGGCGACCAATACACTTCCCAAACGAATCCTCCTTGTATCTTTAAGTCAAGGCACGTCTTGCGCAGTTGGTCGTCAATGTCAATCGCCTTTGCTCTGTCATCGGTGTAAGTCGCGCCCCTGCCGTAAATCATCGCGGCTATACTTGTCGTTAGGGCTGAATGCACCGCGCTCGAATTTAGCAAGCTTATGAGGTACTGCGGGAACAAGTTATCTACGCCGTAACTGACGTACTTGTTTCCCCTCTTGTGTTCCTCGTAGGTTTCGCGTTGGTGGTATTTTGATGCCGCTAACGCGACGATGTTCGCCTTACTCATAGTAAATAAAATCTGGTGGTGTTGTTGGGTTGTTTGTCGTTACATACGTGTTCGTGTCTACTATTAAGAGAACGCCTGTTTCAACCTCACCCACAACGCTCGCGTCGGTGGGGTCTAAATTGGTCGGGCTGTTCTGACCGTACACTCGATATTCATATTGCCCTGCTCGCTCCAATAATACTCCGGTCAAACTAACCGCGTCCGTGTCAATCTCAACCACGGTATAACGGTCGTTGTCGGCAACGATTATAGGTACAATCGCTTGGGTAGCGTAATCAACCCCCGTAATAGTCATAAGATAGTGCGTAAACGTAGGTAGGTACTTACGCGCTTCAAACCACGTGCAATAAAACTGCTGTGAAGGTGTTATCGGTTGAAGTGTTACCATAACAAAAAAAAAGGGGCGAGGCATAACGCCTGCCCCCAGTTCGGTAAATTTACACAATTAGTAGTTAGGCGATACAATCACCGCACCTGTGATGCCTTGTATTTCGCCTGTAATCGGGTCAGTATTGGTCGGGTCAAAGTCCAACAATGGAGCGGGAATACGTTCCTCGGCCATCCATACGTTTTCGTACCCGTTCATATCACCAACCGCCGTTCCAGTCTTCACACCTCCACCGTTCACTTCTGCGCCGCCTTGGTAGCCCATAACGTGCCAGTTGTCGTTATTATCTCGCACCAAAATCAAAAGACGGTTTTGCCACGCTCGGCGCATCTCGTCGTTAATTACGGCTTCGATTTTTTGAAGGTTGAAAGAAAGATTCTGTTGGTAAAAGACAGTTCCGTTTTCCATCGACGACTGTACGTCTTGGTCGAACGTTCCGCTGTTGCGTGCAATCTGCCAACGGTAGAATGTGAATGAAGACAATATATCGCTCAATTCACCGGCTACCAACGCATCAAACGTAACGCTGTTCCACGGTGCCCAAAGAATCTCTTTCACGCCGCCTATCGCGTCTTTACACGCAAATAGACGGCCTGTTGTTAAGTCGCAACTCATAGTCTATCAATTAAGAAGTACGGCGAATTACCGCAATATCTTCCGGTGCTACAATTTGTGTACCTGCGGTAAAGCGCATTGACAGACGTACGTTGTCGTCGCCTGCAATCGGAGTACGGTCAATTACCAAAACTTGGTTGAAGTCGTTGGTCAAATCCGTTCCGAAGTTGTAGTTGTCGCGGTAAGACAAGATGATAGTGTCATTCGGGAAACCTGCGGGGGTTACAATCGGGAAGCCCAAGAAGTTAGTTGGGCGAGGGTCGCCTACGAAGGTAGCTGAATAACCGCCTGATGTTACTGCCACTCCTGCCATTGCACGTTGTAGCAAGAACAACGACTTGCGGCTCATGTAAATTGCCGAGTTGGTCATGTTCTGAATAGTGTCAGGGGCGTTCGCAACCAACGCGTCAAGGTGGGTAAGGATACCCGTTGTGGCGTTGTTGTCGGCGGTAAATGTACCCGCTACTTGACCGTCGTAACCGAGGTTTGCAGCTTGGAGAACAACGTTGCGCATAATTCCTGCGAAGTGTGATTCCGCTTGTCCGCCCACGGTAGTACCGTCGGTTTCGTTGTATAGTCCACGCCACAAAGTGCGTTCGATGGTTTCGTTTACTTTGCCTGCTGCGTAACCGAGTAGGAAGTTGTTGAAGTCCTCGGGAATGCGGTCGTTGATGAAACCGTTGCCTGTTGCGAGGGCTTGCCAGTCGTGGCGAAATTGCTGCTTACAAATCTCCTCGTTTACCATCAATTCAGTCGGTACGAGTGCAATCTCGGTCAACTCCATAGATGGGTCTTCCGGCAACGTCCAATCGCACCCAAACGGCTGCACGGTGAAGCCGTCAAGTTTCTTCAACACCAAACGGTGCTTAACGTTTTGACGGGTCAACACGAAGTTGTTGCGGATTGAATCTGCGCCCAAAATGGCGGCGGCTACATAAGGCAACGCGAGTTCGCCTGCGTAGGTACTCGATACAATGTCGAGTGATGAAAGTTTAAGGTTCTTAGACATTAGTTCTTGAATTTTTCAATAATTGCAAATGGTACTTCGGCGGCTGACAATTTAGTAATGTCGACCTGCTCTTGGGTTTTGGCTACGCGCCCGCGTGCTGGTTTGCTTACCGCAGCGAGTTTCACCTTTTGGAGTTCTTCTTCGTTTTCTTTTACCGCTTCTTGCATTTCTGCTTTCCACGCTTCAAGCGACTTCATCACGGCTTCTGTTACTGCTGCAACAATCGCGGCGGTTTCGTCTTCGGTCATGCGTGTACGTGGTGGCGTTGGTGCATCACCTCCGTCGCCTGTCGGTTCACTCTTGGCTGCGCCGTCGGTTTCGCCTGTGGTTTCGCCTGTGGTTTCACCTTTGGCTTCGCTTTTTGTTTCACCTTCGGCGGGAGCTTCTGCTGCTTCACCGCGTGCTGCTCTTACGTCCGCAATCTTACCACCGCTTACGGCGATGACCTGACCGTTTTTTAAGGTTACTTCGCCATCCTCAACGGCAACGAGTTCGTCGTCTTCCTCTTTGAAGATGCTAACCCCTACGCCCCATTCGGCGGCGTCGGTGTAAATCATAGTGCCGTCGGCTAACTCGCCAGACGTCATGTCTTCGACTTGCATTTTTACCTCCTCGTCCGCACTCAATTTGGCGGTGTACTTGGAGATAATGTCGAAAACGTCTTTTAGTTTCTGATTCATAATAATAAACGTTTATAGGTTTAACTCTTATTTATTCAATACTGCCTTTAATTCGCTCAAAAATTCATCTACGATGTCCGTTTTTTGCTTCTTATCGATGAACATTCCCTCGATTGAAAACCCTTTTACGTTGCCCGTCTTTACCTGCTCGTTCCAGTACTTGTCCGACCCGACGTACATTCCCAACATCCACGTTCCCGCAGGCGGATTCAACCCCAACGCGGCGGCTTTGTCGTTTTCTCCCATCGTAATCCAACTTTCCACCACTACGTTCTGCTCCAAAGGAACTGCGTGTTCGTGGTTTGTGTTCATCAACCGCATTTCGCGCATAAATTTATACGCGGCTTTCTCGATAGTTTCACGCGAGAACGTTATGTAATATTCCTCATTCGCTTCCCTTCTGTAAACGGGTCTATCGGGAACAAGCGCAGCCCCATACAATAGGCGTTTGTCCTCGTCAATCGCTTGGAGTTTCAACTCCTTGGAAAGTGCTACCCACGTTTCTTCTATCGCGGGGTTTTCGACTAACGAAATCATGCTAACGCCATGCGTTTCGTCGTCAATAATCATCTCGTAAATTTTCATAATACGGCTTGGTCTTGTAGAAGCTGGTTGGCTTGCTGTTGGTTGGTTACATTTTGGCTAATTACGTACGCTTGTATCGCGTTCTCTTGACCGCCCTGACCTAAAAAGTCGAGGTTAATCGTTGGCGGTGTTGCTTCGGTCGTCGTCGTGGGGGTTGGTGCGCCCGCTCCACTCGGTGCGGTGGCAACTGGTGCGCCCCCTTTGTATTGTGTTTTGGCAATCGCGGCGACTTGTGCAGCACCCTGAATACCTGCGGCGGCGGCTGCTAAAAAACGAGTACCCGGTCCTACCCCATCTTTGGCCAACGCGTCTGTAATCGCTAACGCCGTGTTGACCGTGGCTGTTCCGAGTGCCATTGCTTTACCGGCTTGGAACAATCCCTTGTTGTTGCGCTCTGAATCTTGCGCTAACTGCATCAAGGTATTACCAATCGCCCCTACCGATTGAGCGTTCATCGCTATCGTTTGGCGGGTGGCGTTTTGGCGGTCTTTTATCTCCTTATTTAACGCTGCCTTTTTAATCGCGGCAACCCGTTGCGCTGTTATTGCTTCGATGCGGGCGTATTCCTCCGTGCCTTGTTCGGTTATGGCTAAAATCTTATCCCACTTTTCAACTTCCTTTAATATCTCTTGTTGTAACTTTAAATCTTCTTCCGATAGTTCTGCCAACCGGAGGGCTTGGCGTACTGCCGTGCGTTTTTCTTCCGCGTCGATTTGTTTATTACGGTCTTCCTCCCGTTTTTTGGCTGCTTCCTCGTCCTTCTTTTTTTGTGCTTCCGCTTCTTGGTCGTCGTACTTCTTGTTTATCGCAGCAATTTGCGCTCGGTATGCTTCTTCAATCGTTGCGGTGTCCTGTTTGCGACGACGTGCCAACGCGACCATTTCTTTGTACTTGTCCTCGACCGCTTTTAATTCCTTCTCTTGTTCGCTTGCGAACGCTTGAAAATGGTAATCTTCTAACGTGGCTAAATCCTCTTGGAGTTTTTTGGCCGCTTCGAGTGCTGCCTGCCGCGCTGCTGCTACCCTTGCCTCCTCCTGTTGTCGAAGCGCGCTTAGTTGGGCAACCATTTCTTTTCTTTTGTCCTCGCTTTCCTTTTCCAAGTTGATGACCGCCGCGGCGAGTTGGGCTTCTTTTTCCTTGTCCGCTCGCAAGTCCTTGCTTAATTTCATGCGTTCACGCTGAATCCGGAGTTCCTCTTGCGCTAATGCTATGGAAGTCTGTAATTGTTGGGCTTCGATTTGTAGGGCTTTTTCAAGCGCGGCGGCTCGTTCCTCGATGCTCCTTGAAGTGTCGGCTGCGATTCCCTTTTGTTTGGCTATCTCCCTATTTTGCTCGGCTGTTACTACTGTGTTGGCTATCTGTGCATCTTTAAGGGCGTTTTCCGCTTGCGTTAACTCATACGCTTTCTGCGCCGCTTCTGCCATTTCCGCTCCCGCTTCGGCTACTTTGCCGGCGAAATTATCAACCCCCGTGGCGGTTTGAATCATAGCTTCACCGTAATCTTTTATACCTTGTTCAAGCGCGTCAAAGTCCAACGTAAACACGGCTTTGAGAATATCGCCCGTTGCTTTGGCTACATCAATCAACCCTGTAAAACGGTTAATGATATTTTCCTTAATAACATTCCATAAGTCTTTGACCGCTTGCTGCGGTTGCGTGAAAAGTTTAACAAGCCATTCACCCAACGGTGCAACAATATCCCCGACCCTTTCTAACACCGTGCCGAGTGCTGCGCTGCCTGCTTTGAACGCATCCTGTACGCCTTGTATCCTTTGGAACGCTGCGAACAATGTACCCGCCGCTACAACCAACGCACCAATTCCTGTACTTATCAACGCTGACTTGAATAACTGCAACCCACCGACCGCGCTTCTTATCGCTTTAAGCCCGTTCATCATGCCGCTAACCAACCCCCCTGTAAATCGGTCGGCGATTCCAATTATACCTTCATAGCTTTGACCGATGCCTTTTGCGCCCTCCTTTACTTTGTCCTGCGCCTCACTGACTTCGCCGAGTTTTTGTGTTACTTTGCCCGTTTCGGCGTCGTACTCTAAAATTATGGTTTGCTTCATAAGAACATTCTTAATATCATAACCAAAACACCGACGTATATTGTAAGATACAACGCGGTCAACAAGTAATCCAACGGCTTAACCCACCACGGTTTTTTCAACTTGTGGCGGTTATTTACTAAATAGCTTATTGCGGTCATTACGTTTTCACCGTCGTACGCTTCCTTTATCTGGTTCATATTATCATCATGGTATAATTACCTTTACACACTATTCTGCACGTGTCCGTGTTACTTATATCGCTCGTTAATTGAACGTTGAATAACCCGTTGCCGAGGTTGTTAAGGGTCATTTTTATATCTCCGGACGCACCACCTACGGACGCTACTGGATTAAACCCTCCCGTCGGCTGAACGGTAGTAACCCCTCCCACGTTTTGAACCGTGGCGAGAAACGTCCGTGCATACATTGCCGTCGGTGTGTGTGTGCTACCGACGGTAACGAAGTAATTGAACAACACATCGAAGTTCAGCATCAAACACGAATTGTCAGGAATCTGCAAACGGTTGCGCTCCACGCCACCGAGTAAAAGTTCAATCGTCGTGCCTTGATTGAAGCCGCCCTCGAAAACCCACGCAACCTCCCCAGTTTGGTTTTGGCCTAATTTCGTGTGTGGTGTTACCGAATCGTGGAACGACCCTACTCCCCTGTGTACTCCATTCTCGAATGCGTAGGTGTTATCGCCGTATGCGTAAACGCTCCGCAAATCTTTATCCGCAAGCGTTGTTCCGCCGTTGCTTTTGGCGACTTTGATATTGTTACCTACTGCAATGACGTTGCTCGCGCCGCTTTCCACTTCGATTTTATGCCCTCCAATTATGCCGGAAGTCGAACCCCCCGTGTTTACGTCGTCGCCGAAACCAATCGCGATGCCTGTGGAGTGCGTTCCGCTGCCGCCGCTTATCCCCCCTCCGGGGCTGTTTGGCGGTGTTACGGGGTCTTCGATAGGGTTGTATGGGTTCGTATCAATTATCTGGCTTACGCATTCTGCCCTATCAATTAACCACACATAACCGTATTCCTCACAGCACTCTTGCGTGGGTGAAACGGGGTTGCCTGCTGCATCCTCCCAAGTTATTACGCTGTTGATACCTGCCAACACGGGAGTATAAGTACAGGACGGCGTATCGTAAAAGTCCTTTATCAACTTGACGCGAGCGAGGTCGGGCGCGTTCGGTATGTAGTTTAATTCCAAAACACGCCAGTAACTATCTCTTATGAAGATGCGGTCGTTGAAATTAAAGGTCGCAATATCTACGCTGTCGAGTTTTATTCGGCAATCCATGATTCGCGAATACTCGGAATAGAACTGACTAATGAACCGCCGCCAATACTGGTTATATAAGTTGTTTACGGGGTTGGCAATAATCTGATGTAGCGGTACATCCCCCATGTAATTGAGGTCGCTGTCGCCGATGTTGGGAACGGGCGTGGAGTAGTTCCCGAAAAAGGGTACTTGCGTGTTGATGACGGTGCTTGTCGCGTCGTCGTAAAACTTCGCCGATGTGAACGCTACGTTTGTTCCGTAGCTGTAATCCATCAACCCACCCCAATATGCAACCTGCACTTTGGTTTCCTTCAATACGTTGCCCTCGGAATCGACCCCTTTGTGAATCAACCAAACGCGCTGCTGCACTTGATTAACTGGGTATGCCTTGAAGATACACTCGATGTTCTGTTCACCCGTTGCGAAGTCGTTTCCTACGTCCTCGATTCTGAACCGTCCAAACGTGCGGTTTTGGTTCTCTTGGTACGCCTTGTTTAGGATGTCATTTCCCGCGCTGTACTTCCATTCGTATTTCTTTTTTTGTATGTCCGTGGTTGGCTTTATGGTTATTGCGGTGTTGTCTATTAGGTGCGTCCAATCAATCGTCGAACCCGATGCCATGTAATCGCTCCACGGCTCTACCTTTATCTTATTCGGGATAGTTTTATCGGGAATGAAGACTAAATTGAACATTTGTTTTAACCCGTTCAGATAGTCCAATATCTTAATGTCCGGCGCGTTCAATCCCATATCGACTGTTATGCCGTCGGTCGGCACGTTATCGGGTAGCAACTCCCACCCGCTTCCGCTTTCCATTGTGCCGCCCGCGACGCTTATGTATAAGAAGTTCCCTGAACCGAACTGATAAGGCGAGTACTTCTGAACGCCCAATCGGTACACCTGACCCGCTTCTAACCAAATATACGGTGTGGTGTCAGTCAACTGCACGTTGGTTACAATCGACCCGACGTTGTCATAAGCGGGTAGTTCGGTGTACTGCGCTTGCTGCCAAATTATATTGGGGTTTGAAGCAAGCCCCGTGAAGATGACAATCTTTGCCTCGGGTAGTGAACTGTACGTATCGGTGGCTTGGTCTTGACCTACGTTTGCCGCGACCTTGAACTTGAAGTAACCCGAATACGTGGGTTGAAAGTGTCCGTTGCTAATAATACCGCCCGTTTCATCGTAGGTGTTGCCCGCTCCTACTTGGGGCTCGACTTGTGTTACTACCGTGCCTTGTGATGGTGTGCTTAAATCTGTCGTATTGCGTAGGGCTACAAACGTGTTCTTGCTTACTTGGTTTTGGTCTTGAATCGCCATCCCGCCGTTCCACCACGGTGTGTAAATATCTTCCGTAAAAAACGACGTGTCTAACTCGTGGTCGGCCGCGTTGAAGATTAGGCGCAAAATTGTAAACACCGATAAAAAGGGCGTGAACTCCCCACCGCGCAAAGGGTCGGAAGTCTGCACGAGTGAATAGGCGCGAAGCCCCTTATCAATCATTCCGTACCTTACATCCCCTGCGAATAACGTGCCGCTCCACGAGTTCAATACGTTAGTCGAGTTGAGCGCGTGGTTATACCCTGACCAGTCTAAATCTGCCAACTTACGGTCGCCTATCGCCTTTGCTAACTCACCGCTTTCGCCAAAGAACGCTACCGTGTATTCGTAGTTGTCATTCAATAGCGTTACTTCTTTTAGCTGAATATACCCTCTGACTATCGGTATCGTATTTACCGATATTACCGCCGCCATTCTCACCTTCGGGTTAATGGTCGGGTTGGTAACTGCGGGGCTGTCTGCAAAAACGTTTGCGTTGTGAATCTCGCCGAATACGCTTTGGTTGCTTAACGTGGCGGGAATCTTAAAGGTTTGCGTGAACGCGCTTGTGGCCTTGGTTATATCCTCAATATCGCTGTATTGATATTTAAGGTTAATCGGGTCGTTTTTATACAACTCCAAATAAACCAGTTCCCCGCGTTGGTTAGTTACCTCAATAGTCGTCATTACTTGCACTTACGGTTATTGTTACGAATTGCGCCTTGCTGTAATTTTCGCCGAATGGCACGCTGCCCGATTTTAAATTGACGGGCTTCCAACCTCTGTAATAAAGGTAAATGTTCCGGCTTTTGGCTATGTTTGAAATCAACCGCTTTTCCAGTTCAGTTACATAACCACTCCGTAGGGTGTAGTCCTGCGACCGCTCAACGTAGTAATCTGTCGTACCTCGGTCGAATGTGTTATAGGTAAACGGCTCTGTGGCTGCGTAGCTTCCTACCAACTTTTCGTAGGTCTTTGCCTTGCCGTTTGGCGTTGTAGTTATTCTGCCATCGAATCGAAAGTAATCCCACCCGCCCAAGTCGTTTGCCCAAACAAGCGCGGCGGGGTCGTGCTTACAAGGGTGGGGGGTGTTGGTTATTGTCAACGGCTGACCCCACGGCACGCCAAATCCATCCGTAGGGCGTAACGTGTAGTGCGTCCACGTGTTCACGTTGGGAACGTTGGCGGGGGTCAACGGGCTATCCGCATCGCTTAAATTGTCCGGTAGAACTCCCATGTACGTTACTTTCCCGTCGGGGAAGAAGTTAGCACTGGGTAGTATTGTTCCGTTGGTGGTGTTTAGTAAAATGTTCTCCGTGGCTACTACCGTAGTATTGTTGTAAAGTGTGTATTCAATGGCAACCGCGTTGGCTGTGCCTAATGCTGCGTTTATGTTATTGATAAATGCCATACACGCCCTGTCACCCTGCGCCGCTTTGATGGTTCTGCTATTGGTAAACCAAAACGCGTTATTGGAAGACGTGCTTCCGTAATCGGTGTAAAGGTCATACCCTGCGCCCAAACTTACGGGTGTCATTCCGTCAATTACTACGCACTTTTCTTTTTGCTCGGTTGCGGGGTCAACCGCCGGCGGCGTGCCGTAATACTCAAATACGTTGATGCTGTAATCTTTGAAGTTCTTGGAACTCTTACCGAATATGAAATTGACTTGCGTTGGTAGGTCGTGCATAAATCCAACCCCGTTTACGTTGGCGTCGTCCACTTGCACGCGGTCGCCGATTGCCCCT
>Ga0208161_1000543_pt1 | contig 21329 bp, 28 predicted proteins | sample CB_VirMetaG_3_FD_184538 | JGI IMG/M metagenome (GOLD analysis project Ga0208161, IMG submission 184538) | Freshwater to marine saline gradient viral communities from Chesapeake Bay - CB_1508_1S Viral MetaG (SPAdes) (version 4) | ecosystem: Environmental > Aquatic > Marine > Coastal | place: USA...
TTAAAGATCCAAGTTTAGAAGATATGGGTCGTAAGTACTGGAAGAAGAAATCATACTTGTTCCAAGGCTTTGTGCGAGAAAATGCTCTTGCTGATGACAAACAACCTGACAATCCAATTCGCAGGTTTGTTATTAGTCCGCAAATCTTTAACTTGATTAAAGCGGCACTTATGGATCCAGAATTAGAAAACTTACCTACTGATTACACAGCAGGTTTGGATTTCACAATCACAAAAACCAGTAAAGGTGGATACGCAGACTACAGCACTAGTAAGTGGAGTAGACGTGAATCAGCACTTACAGCAGACGAGCAAGGTGCTATTGACACAAACGGACTGTACAACCTTACTGACTTCTTGCCAAAGCAACCTGGCGAAGTTGAACTTAAAGTAATTAAAGAAATGTTCGAAGCCAGTGTTGACGGTCAAGCATACGACCCAGATCGTTGGGGACAGTATTACAGACCAGCAGGCATGATGGTAACATCAACTTCATCAACTGACAGCGACGACTCACCTTCTGTAGCACAACCTGCACCTAGTGCGCAGACTGCTACACCCGCTCCAGTTGTTGAGGATGATACAGCAGAAGCAGAAGCACCAGTAGTAGCACCAGCTAGTTCGTCAAGCCAACGTGCTGAAGATATACTAGCAAAAATTAGAAGTCGTTCCCAATCATAACTAAGGAACTTGTGTCAAAATGTTATCTCAGATAGATAACATTCTTTTCCCGGACCGTTGTGAGGTGCTTGAAGTAGCCCCACAACGGTTTGTTTTTCCTATATACAAAAACGGATCAACAAGTTTACATAAGTCTGGGTTTAGAACGTTAACAGTAGAAGAAATTGAACAACTTAAAGTTGTTGAAGTATTTGTTCGCGACCCGATTGAACGTTTTGTATCTGGCGCACAAAAATTCATGGACGAAATGTTGTTGCAGGGATGTGAACTAGAAACAACTGCACACTACATAAACAATTACTTGTTTCTTAATAATCATTACGCTCCACAGTTTTTCTGGTTAATGAACTTGCAAAGATTTACGCAGGCAAAAATAAAAATTAATCATTTAAATAATTTAAGCGAAATTACTAAGTGGCACGAAAACAGGTCAACAGACAAAGATCCACTTATAGACCCAAATAATGAAAAGGTACAATTTTATTTTAAACTTGATCAAGTCCTAGTAGGCGAGCTACTTGGAAAAACTGTGCCATTTAAAATGATTGTACAAACAATAAAACATAGATTTCCAGCAACATATAAAGAAGTAATTCAAAGATCAATCGACCTATGCAATGTCCTCGTTTAGATCATTTTGTTAGATTTAATCCTGGCGGAACAGTAAGCCGTTGTGGACATATGATTGCGCCACCACAGTTTCGCAGTCTTGATGAACTAGATCAAAGTGATTGGCTCGGCAATATACGCAAGCAAGAATGGCCCGCAGAGTGTTTACGCTGTTATGACACCGAGCGTGTTAACGGTAAAAGCATAAGACACAACGCAATAGAATTTGACGCTAAACAGACTAACAAAAATTATCTTATAGTAGGTGGTATACTAGACAATGTATGCAACAGTGCCTGCTTCACCTGTTCAAAAGAATACAGTACAAAGATTGGCAGTTTAACAGATAAAATATATCCCATAGTAGATAACAGCGAGGCCTATTGGAACTTACCGTTAGAGCGTGTTGTACATTTAGATATCAATGGTGGTGAGCCCAGTGCTAGTAAAAACTACAAACGTATACTACAGAACTTACCGCCTAACTTAGAGTCATTGAGACTAAACACTAATTGTAGTTTGGTCATTGAAGAACTTGAAGATATAGTAGCAAAAGGAATCAAAGTAACTGTTACTGTAAGTTTAGATGGTATCGAGGCAGTACACGATTATGTACGCTGGCCTATTAAATGGGATAAGTTTTATAGTAACCTTATGATTTATAAGCAAATGAATGTTAAACTTAATACTTGGACCACAGTCAGCGCACTTAATATTAAGGACTTTAAAAACATTTTAAAGTTTGTTAGTAAGAATGAACTTAATCACAGTTATGCTTTTTTAAATGATCCTGATGTATTGAATGTTAAGTATTGGAATAGATATACAAGTGCCTGTAAAGGACAATTCAATCGTGTAGCAACAGATCGTAATAATGATTTAGAGTTAGATGTATTTTTAGAAGAACAAAATCGTATCAGAGGAATCGGTGAAAGCCTACGCTGAAATTACTGCAGACGTCAAAACCATTGCAGATGAAATACTTGATTTTATATCGGACAACGATGATATAGAACTATGCAACGGTAGTCCTTGGAAATTTATAGACACAAAGAGCTTACTTGCGGCTTCTCCAGCATTGCTTGACTTTTTTAAGCAGAACAGACTACCGGTTAAGGATAGTGCTATAACGTACATTACTGATACTAATGACTTGCCTATGCACGTAGACGAAAAGCCTGTTGTGGCTAAAATGAACTTTCCAGTCCAGAATACCAAAGGTTGGACCAATCGTTGGTATACTGTTGAAAATTTAGAAACCTATCCTAAAATTAAAAACCAATTTGGTAGTGAGGTATATGATTTATCTACTGCAAAAGGTGCGTTGTTAACCGAGTATCGGGACATGTCTAATCCTATTGTGTTTAACAGTAGCATTCCGCATAGTGTAGAGAAGTATGCAGACGATGCCAAAGCGCCAAGGATTATAGCAAGTTTTACATTTCACAAGGAGCCAATTGAATGGCTAAAATAGCAATTACCGGACATAGTGCTGGTATAGGACAAGCGTTTGCTAAAATATATGAACAACAAGGACATGAGGTCGTTGGACTTAGTCGACGTAACGGTTATAATATTAGAAATATACCTAAGTGTGTTGAAGTCATACAACCTTGCGATATTTTTATTAATAATGCACAAGTTGGTTTTGCACAAACTGAACTATTGTTTGCAGTACATCAAGCATGGGAACGTGTACCTAACAAGCAGATTATTAACATCAGTACATTAATGACTAGCTTACCTACTAGTTCAATTAATGGCCTAGAGATGCTACATTATCATGTACAAAAGAATACACTCGAAGAAGCGGTTCGCCAATTGCGAGGGTTAAAAAATTGGCCAAAATTATGCTTGATTAAACCTGGGAAAGTTAACACACAAGGAGAAGGTGGTGTTAATGTAGATGTTTGGGTTAAGAAAGTAATTGACACATTAGATACATATCCGTACATGGAAGTTGAAGAACTCAGCATTGGGGAATATTTAACTTGAATCCAAAAGACTATATAACTAATCGCAACTTCTGTCCTATTCCCTGGACGGGTATAATGTACAATTTTGACGGAGATGTTAAAACGTGTATACGTAGCAGTGAACCAATTGGGAATCTAATAGATGCACCTATAGAGCAAATTGTTACCAATCAAAAGAGTTGTGATACCAGACAACGTATGTTGAATAACCAACCTGGTGAGCGTTGCAATCCTTGCTATGAATTAGAAAAAGAAGAAAACGGGTTGGACATTATTAGTGATCGTGTATATTATCTACGTGAAATGAAATCTGTGACTTTAGATACGTATAATCAAAGTAATAGTTTTGATTTGCAAAAAATTGATATACGTTGGACAAATTTATGTAACTTTAGTTGTGTATACTGTGGCCCGGAGTTTAGTAGTAAGTGGGCACAAGAGTTAAATTGTATACAAAAGGTACCGAGCAAAGAACAACGTGAACAGTTTAAGAACTACATTTTTGAACATGCCAAACAATTAAAGCACGTTTACCTAGCAGGTGGCGAACCAATGCTAATGAAAGAGAACCAAGAACTGTTAGAGTTGTTACTTGATGTCAATCCAGATGTTAGTTTACGTATAAACACTAATCTAAGTGATACAGATACTCGTGTATTTGAACTAGCCTGTAAGTTTAATCGTGTACATTGGATAGTAAGTGCTGAAACAATGGGCAATGAATATAACTATATACGCCATGGAGGAGACTGGGCAACTTTTTGCCGCAACCTAAGACGTATTAAAGATGCAGGACATAAAATAACATTTAATATGTTATATTTTGTACTAAATGCTTTTAGTGTATTTGAGTTTATTGATAAGTTTACCAATGATTGGAACTTTCATCCAAACGCATTTGTATTGGGACCGTTACTACAACCTCAACACCTAAATATTAGACATCTCCCTGACACTATGCTACAATTAGCAAAAGAAGAGTTGCAGAAACGTATCGATGAAAGACCGGGACATTTACTCGAGAATGGATATCGTAATTTGTTACGTTATTTAGAACAACCGTTTGAAAAGAATTTGGCAGAAACATTTAAACAATTAGCAGTAATGGATGCTAGACGTGGCATCGACAGTAGTAAAATATTTGTAGATCTATATAAGGAAAATAAACATGGCAAAACCGTTTGATGTATCAAAATTTCGTAAAGGCCTTACTAAAAGTATTGCTGGCGTTAGCTTTGGTTTCAATGATCCTACTGATTGGATATCAACAGGAAACTATGCGCTCAACTATCTTATCTCAGGTGATTTCCACAAAGGTATCCCGCTCGGTAAGGTAACAGTATTTGCTGGAGAGTCAGGTGCAGGTAAAAGTTATATCTGTTCAGGTAATATTGTAAAACATGCACAACAGCAGGGCATATTTGTTGTACTAATTGACAGCGAAAACGCACTTGACGAAGACTGGCTAAAAGCACTAGGTGTAGACACTAGCGAAGATAAACTGTTAAAGATGAATATGGCAATGATTGATGATGTTGCTAAAACAGTAAATGACTTTATGGCAGAGTACAAGGGCATACCAGAAGAGGATAGACCCAAAGTACTATTTGTTATTGACAGTTTAGGTATGTTGTTGACCCCAACTGATGTTGATCAGTTTAGTAAAGGTGACTTAAAAGGTGATATGGGTCGTAAGCCTAAAGCACTAACAGCACTTGTACGTAACTGTGTTAATATGTTTGGTAATGCTAACGTAGGACTTGTTGCTACTAACCATACGTATGCATCACAGGATATGTTTGATCCAGATGACAAGATTTCGGGTGGTCAAGGCTTTATCTATGCTTCAAGTATTGTAGTTGCTATGAAGAAACTTAAACTAAAAGAAGATGATGACGGTAATAAGATCAGCGATGTGCGTGGTATTAGAGCAGGCTGTAAAGTAATGAAGACTCGTTACGCAAAACCGTTTGAAGGTGTGCAGGTTAAGATTCCATATGAAACAGGTATGAATCCATACTCGGGACTTGTTGATCTGTGTGAAAAGAAAGAGTTATTACAGAAAGATGGTAATAGGCTCAAATACACTACTAGCACTGGTGAAGAAATTAAACAGTTCCGTAAAGAGTGGGAGCGTAATGAAGCAGGTTGCTTGGACACAGTTATGAACGACTGGAACGAAACACCTGTTACCCCAACTGTAGAAAATGACATCGTTGATGAAGATACTGCTCCAGAAGAGCTACAGTGATTTACTACAGCAACCGATAAATCAAATTTATCGTGACATAAAGTCTGTACATAAAGATGCGTTCGCTAGTAATGAACGCATCGTCTTTGTTGATGATGTTGCTGACGAGTTGCCAGCAAAAACTGCAATGATAAAGTATATAGATCGTATACTTGAGCATTTGGACATTGATAAGTTTTTCGTTGAAGTAATTAATTGGCCTATTATACATGTCAAAAACCCAACTAATTATGCTATTCCAGATTCGATGTGTATCACACCTTATCTTAGTTTAGAAATTGATGTTGATGGTGGATTCCACAGATGCTGTAAATGGGATAGAGATATATCAGCACCTAACGTGCAAACAACTGGTTTTGTAGACTACTTTAATTCTATAGAACAGCAAAAACTTAAACAAGAATTCTTAGATGGAAAACTTCCAGACCAATGCTACCAGTGCTGGAAAGTGGAAGATGTGGGCGGACGCAGTAAACGAGTTAACGATAATCAGGTATTCAAAGATTATCAATTTGATATAGATTACAATGACATAAAGAGTACTCGACTGCTAAACTTAGATATTAAATTAGGTAACAAATGCAATTTAGCCTGTAGAATATGTTCGCCAAGATGTAGTAGCACATGGTCAAAGTTTTCTAAAAAGCAAAGTATTGAATTTGATTGGGTTGATAGCGAGATAAGTACGTTTTGGGAAGACTTGATTAAAGTTAGTAAAGAGGTTAAGTATATTACATTTGCAGGTGGCGAACCACTACTAGACAAAAGTCATAGAAAACTGTTACAATACTTTATTGACAATGATCTATCTAAGGATATTTCGTTGCATTACAATACAAATGGTACAGTGTATGCTGACTTTTTATTTGAATACTGGGATCAATTTAAATTAGTAGAACTTAGTTTTAGTATTGATAACATAGAAAAGCAATTTGAATACGAAAGATTTGGAATTCCTTGGGAGCAAGTTGATTCTAATATAAAAAAATACTGTACTGATGGTAAGTACAATGTTAATTTCTTTAGTGTTGTTAATGCATTAAATTTTTACAATAGTTACGAGATATATTCTTATGCAAAAGAATCAGGTATAGACATAACTTTTAGCCTGTTAACACAACCGCAGGAACTGTCAATTGTAAATCTACCTATAGGCGTGAAGCAAAAAATAACAGATAAGTTATTAACAATTAAAGATAACGTTTTTACAAATAAAATTACTTCTTTAATAAGTATCATGAATAATCAAACTGGAGAATATAATTTGTTAGATTATCTTAAAGAGCAGGACTTATTAAGAAGTCAAAACTTTGCAGAGTATTATCCAGAACTTTATAAATTATTTGATTAGGAGAAAATGAAGTGTCAATTGAGGTAGATGTTTTAGTAGAATCATATACTATACTTAAACAGTATATTCCGGTTAAGGAACGTCAAGAAGCCGCTGACAATTTAGTTAGTATGCTAGTTGATACATTATCGGAATCACAGTTAAAAGAGTTTTCGGTTGCCGACAATTATACAAAACGTGCGGTGCAAGAATATTCAATTGATGAAGATGAAGACTACGACGATTACGAAGAATAATGTGGTATAATAAGGTAGTTCAAAATTTAGAAAATATTCCTGGCTTCATATTTTACTATGAAGCACAACTTGAAACGGCTAAAAAAGAAACTCATATAGCCGGTAGCCTTGAAAAGTCCGCGGCAAATTTGCCAGGGATAACTGAACATCGCTTCAACCAACTACAAGAGATTGAAGCGGTATTAAACTTCTTAAATATAGAATTACGTAAACTACGTAGGAAATACTTTCAAAAGTATTTAGAAGGTTATGCTCGTGCATTAAGCAGTCGCGATGCTGAAAAGTATGTAGACGGCGAAGATGAAGTAATTGAATTTGAAACAATAATTAACGAAGTTGCACTACTACGCAATAAATGGCTAGGACTAATGAAAGGACTTGAGAGCAAGAACTTTATGCTGGGCCACGTTGTGCGTCTACGTACAGCAGGTATGGAGGATGTAACACTATGATAACATTTAGAAATGAATACGAGTCGCATGAACACAGTTTACAAACATTAGATCAGTTATATAACTATGATAGTTTTTTAGACAGTTTAGAAATTATTGCTGACTTTGGTTGTGGAACTGGCAGAGATGTACAGTGGTGGGCGAACCTAATGACTCGTGATGATCCACCACTGCCACGTAACTATAAAGTCTATGCCTGTGATTTGGCGGTTAAGAAACTATTAGACGATGACGTTAGAAAATATGATAATGTACATATGGCTGATGTTGACATAGATTCTTGGGATCCACCGCTACCTATAGAGGTTGATTTTATCTGGAGCCACAATACATTTCAGTACATAACAAATCCATTGCGTACACTACACGCTTGGAACAAACAGTTAGTTCAAGATGGTATGCTGATGATGGTGTTTCCAATGTCAACCTACTACAAATACGCAAGGCCAGTAGTTCACTCACATAATATGTGTTACTACAACCATAACTTAATACATATGATGTATATGTTGGCTGTGAATGGCTTTGATTGTAGAGATGCATACTTTAAGAAAGAACCAGATGATCCATGGTTACACGTTGCTGTTTATAAGTCAGGTATAGAACCAATGGATCCAAAGACTACTACATGGTTTGATCTTGCTGACAAAGGATTACTTAACGATACTGTTATAAATTCTTTGACCAAGTATGGTTATGTTAGACAAGAAGAAGTGTTGACCATGTGGATTGACAAAGACTTACGTTTCCCCGATGGTATAAACTGGAAAGATGGCTAAAGAAACAGTAGTATTAGTAACAGGTGGATTTGATCCACTGCACTCAGGACATATTGCTTACTTTCGTGCGGCAAAAGAGCTAGGCGACTACTTGGTAGTAGGCATAAATTCAGACGACTGGCTAGAGCGTAAAAAAGGTCGTGCGTTTATGAACTGGAATGAGCGCAGTACTATCATTAAGAATTTAGAAATGGTAGACTACACTATAGAGTTTGATGACAAAGATAATACTGCACGACATGCTGTGGCCATAACAAAAGCAACTTGGCGTGATCATCGTATTGTTGTAGCCAACGGTGGAGATCGTACAGCACAAAACAGTCCGGAAACAAACATAACTGGTGTAGAATATGCTTGGGGTGTTGGCGGCACATACAAAATGAATTCAAGCAGTGACCTGCTGACAGACTGGACAGCGTTTTGGGAGAAAACAGAGCGTAGAACAGATCGCAACTGGGGTCATTATGATGTGCTATACAGCGTACCCGGCGTTAAAGTCAAAACACTTACAATAGAGCCTGGACAAAGTTTAAGTTTACAACGACATCGTATGCGAAGTGAGCTATGGTTAGTAGCACGTGGACGCTGTCGTGTAGGAAATGTAGTATTAGACACGCATAGCGATTACAAAATTAACCCAGGTGTATGGCATCAACTACATAATCCCTACGATGATCCCTGTGTAATAGTTGAAGTGCAGTACGGAAGAGACTGCATTGAAGAAGACATAGAACGCAACTAAATACACTATTATGCGAGCAAAAGAATTTTTAACAGAAAAGACCAATCTTAGTAATATTAAGCAGGATATCGTTAATAGAGTTCAAGCTACTCAAGACGAGGACCTTCTTAATAAGATTTACACTGCGTTGCACAAAGGTGGTCTATTAGATCGTATCGGCGGAACATTACAAAGAGACACTGATACTAAAGGATATGAGCAAAAACTCGCTGATATCATCATTGAGTTGCCCGGAACCGTAGAAGAAAAAGAAGCCTTCACTAAATTTTATCCACAAGGATTTATAGACATAAATCGTATGCTCAGTGGAGAATATGTTAAATTTGAAAACTTATTAACAGGTGGTAAAGGCGCACCAATGGAATTTGTGCATAGGGTTTTTGAAGCTCTTGCTCCAGTAACGTTTGGAAGTGCAAAAGGTCCGGGTGAATTTGCATTAGCAGTATTAAGTCCCCATATTAAAATCACAGGTAAAGGAGATCTTAATATAGGCAATCAAGTTGTTGAAGTCAAAGCGGCCGCTGGTCAAAGTGGCGGAAGGGTTGGTACTCCTGGATTATTAAAAGTTGATAATATTCCAGCTATATTAAACAAGCATTTACCAAATCCCCCCGAAGAAGGTACGTCATTTAATTTAACTAACTTAAAATCAGTTATGGACGCGAACGGATTAAACCCAGCACAACAAAAGAAACTAGCAACAGAACTATTCAAATATATATTTTCCGGGACAGAAGTTAGCGACATTGTAAATGCTGTAGTAGGTGGTCAAGATCCTCGACAGTATTTTCTAAGAGCTAATTATGCATTGTATCAAGCAGAGTCTGGGTTTGATGGAATGATGCTAATAAATTTTCCTGCTAAAGCATTAAAATATTTTACAGATCCTATACAAATGGCCAATGAAATTTATGCTATGGGAATATATTTAATGAGTAGCAATACCGGATTTAGTAATAGACAAATCCTAAGCCAGGTTACTTTAAAACCGGTCAAAGAAAAAGCAACATCAATTAAGTTAAAGCCATCTAACAAAAAAGCAGTTCAATAATTTATGAAAACAATGCCCACGTTGGAAATTACAACCATGATTGGTTGTCCACTCATGTGTAATTTCTGTCCACAGGAAAACTTAAGAACCAAGTACGGTGAAGACACCAAGTATATGAGCTTGGAAACATTTAAGACAGCACTTGGCAAAATTCCGCCAGAGACAAGAATAGATTTTAGTGGTATGGCCGAAGCATGGGTCAACCCAGAAGCAACTAATATGTTGCGCTACGCATTAGAATCAAATCATCGTGTTGCTATCTATACAACTCTGTACAACTGGACTGTGGATACTGCCAATGAAGTAATGGAGTTACTAAGAACACATAGAAACTTAGTTGATACATTTAGCGTACACTTTCCAGACGAATACGGCAATATGAAGGGCTGGAAATACAGCAAAGAGTGGGAAGATGTGTTCCATATTATGACAGGTGGTATACAATCAGCAGGCATTAAACTAGAAGCAATGACCATGAGCGATCATGGTAAAATACATCAAGACCTACAACACCTGGGTGTTAGATTGTATAACTGGTTTGGACACGATCGTGCTGGTAGTTTGAACAAAGAACAGGTAACGACAGATCAGGAAATTAAGTTTGTAAAAGAACACAAACTACCAATTCATTGTAGTAAAACAGTAAACTACGATCAGCACGTACTGATGCCAAACGGCGACGTAGTATTGTGTTGTATGGACTATGATCTAAAACACGTTATCGGTAACTTGAACAGGGATAGTTATTGGGACTTGTTTACTGGTCCAGGTATGGTAAGTTTGATAAAAGAAAACACCAAAACTTGTTACTCAAACAAGAGCCTTTGTAAGAGTTGTACTGATGCCAAGTACGATCAAGGCACATACAATGTTGACATAGCCTAGTCAGTAGTATATAATAACACTATGACAGAAAAAGAACGTGAGATACTAGGTATCACTCAGGAGGAGTGTGCTGAGGTAATACAAGCAGTTAGTAAATGTGTACGTTTTGGTATAGACAACGAACACAAGTCTGGCAAGACACAACGAGAAAATTTAAGTATGGAAGTTGGTGATTTGGTCTGTATGATTGGACTAATGATCGAAGCTGGTTTGGTTAAGGAAGAAGATATTAACCGTGCCAGAGATGAAAAGATTGAGAAACTAAAAGTATACAGCAATATTTTTAAATGATTAAACGCATAATGGGCATTGGTGCTGGTAGGATGTATGAAGCCTGTTGCGCACTTAGTTTTGATAAGTTTTTAGAACCTGACATAGCGGAAACACACATTGTTAGTGTATACAGTTTTGTAACACTAACAGAACAGTTTCATAAATGCGGTATTGATACAACTGGTTTTGTATTCTATCGCGACAGAGAAATAATAGATCAGTATAAGTTATCTAACTGGCGCACAAACGAAACAGCAACAGATACTTGGTATCAGCAACAGGGTGTTAAGTTAGCTCTATTAGATTATTTAGACAGTGATGTGCTATTTCAAGATGTTGATGTATTTGCTATAAAGCCTTATAAGTTTTTTGACAATGCACAACCTGTATTTAGAACTGAGGATGTATGGAATGAACACCACAGCATATATAATGAATATGTTGAAAAGTTAATAGGTCTAAAACGAGAAAGTAACGAAAGTTATGTAACAGAGTTCATGCCATATTTGCAAAAAGATTGGCAAAGTTTAAAAACACTAATAGAAACTAGACACAATACAACGTGGACAGAAGCAATACGCAACCTAGCACCGTTTGACGAAACAATGTGGCTAAGTGAATATGAATTATTAGGAATTTATAAGAGTGTAACAGATAGTGATAACTATCAATATGTAAAAGACATTATGCCACAGTTTCATCGTATTGAGCAGTTAGAACAGTTTGATTGGCACGATGCAAACGTAGTAAAATTTAAAAACAGGCCATTAAAATATATGGACGAGCAAGACAGTTTAACAATAATTGATTACTTTAAGAGGATAACAGCATGACATTTTTAGTAACAGAAGCCTGCGTAAAATGCAAATATACAGACTGTGTAAACGTCTGTCCAGTAGATTGCTTTTACGAAGGTCCAAACTTTTTAGCAATCAATCCAGACGAGTGTATTGACTGTGCTGTTTGTGTTCCCGAATGTCCTGTTGACGCTATCATTGGTGATAATGAAACTACAAAGAAAGACTTTGACTACTGGCTACAGAAAAATAAAGAACTTGCTGAAAAATGGCCCAACATTACAAAGTCTAAAGACCCACTTCCAGAAGCAGATGAGTACAAAGACGTAGAGGATAAAAAAGATCTACTAGAAGAGTAAATGGCTAAGAAGAAAAAGAGTAACTTAGCAAAGGGACGTTACAGTTACGACAGCGAAATAGGCGGTGACTTAGTAGCGTTTCTTAATAGAAATGTTACTCCTTATCCTACCGAAGCAGGTGGTCCCAAGTTTGAATTAGTCCCTGTCGAAAAACAAAAAGACATTATGCTTAATGTTGCTCGTATGCACGCCGAGCAAGAATACAAGCGCATAATGGATCTTGTTAAAGTATTACAAGCACAAGCAGAAGAAATAAAGCGCAGACTGTATATTACTGATGCTGTTCACGCCGCCTATTATCAATTTCAAATATATCACGGACAAATATATAACTTAGTATGGGACAATTATAAGAAACGTACTATACTAACACCACTTGATGAAGATGCGTGGGGAACTGGTGCGCCGGACCATTACGAGTATATTGCTAGAGTAAAATGGTTAGGAGATTATACTTGGATCGAAGTTGATGAAAATGGTAATCACCTAGGTGCTACCATACAAACTTCTTCTGATAGTGGCGAACAATCTTAATAAGTTCAATTTCAAATACCGCTTGAGCTTGCCAACCTAGTCTACGCAACTTTTCATCATCAATACTGTAACGCACATCCTGTCCTTGTCTTGTAACAGACAAGTCTAAATGTCTATCTAAATCGTGTTCTTTGCCTCTAAAGAACATACTAATAATCTTACGTGCTACAACAATGTTTTGTTCTTCGTAGTTGCCAGCAATGTTAAAGATTTCATTTTGCACACCACTTTCGATTAGTGTAGTTACTGCTTCAGCAGTATCACTAACGTGTAACCAAGTACGTCTAGGTGTGCCAGCATCGTGTAGTGGAATAGTTCTACCTAACTGTAGACTTTTAATACTTTTTGGTATAAACTTTTCTGTGTACTGTCCAATACCGTAGTTGTTAGTAGGACGTACAATAACATAAGGAACATTAAATGTTCTAGCCCAAGCAAGTATAAGTTGATCCGCGGCCGCTTTGGTAGCACTATATGGATTGCTAGGCTTGAGCAAATCAGTTTCAACGTGACTACCATCTACAATATCACCGTAAACTTCATCTGTACTAAAGTGTAGCAGTGTAGGCATCTTAAAGCGGTGTTTTTCTTTAATTAAGTTTAATAAATGATGCACTCCGTTAACATTACTGCGCAAAAATACATCACTACTTACAATACTATTATCTACATGCGTTTCTGCGGCTGTGTTAATAATATAATCACAGTCGTATAAAAAGTCTATGTCGTTTATGTCTTTGCGTTCAAATGTAAAACGATCATTGGTTAATAAATCTTCTAGTAAATCTTCATTTGCCGCATAGGTACACTTGTCAATACCACGCACGTACCAACCCTTGTCTAAACAATGTTGTGTAACATGATATCCAATAAAGCCTAAACAGCCTGTAACATAAACAACTTTAGTGCTCATAGTTTTCTTCTTAAGTTTAAGTAGGCAGGCTCTGTACTGAACAAGAACTCTTGCCACACTCCTTCTAATTCTTCAATAGTTTCGGGTTTGTATATTTTAATATTTGGTAGTGCGGCCAATACCTGTTCATCATCGTGTGCCCAATGGCTCATACCATCGTGACTATAATCATAATCTCTACCACTGCCTAGCAACTTAACAGGAATCCGTTCGTGATTAACATAGTTGCGTAGCAGTTCAAATGGTCTGTATAATAAGAAACTGCTCATTGAGTAGCACACAGGTACAAGTCCTTCTCTGGCCATACCTATTGCTGATCCAATCATTAAAAACTCTGCGGCACCAACGTTGTAGAAACGTTCCGGAAACGCCGCACGTATTTGATCTAGTATGCCAAAGCCCAAGTCAGCGGTTACAACACGCACATCTTCAGCATTGACCATGCTACCTAGCAGTAAGTCTGCCGCTTCACGACGCATTTATAACCTCCTCATAATCTTTCTCATTCATTACGTAATAGTGTGTTAGTAAATTCTGCGCAAATGACCAACGTGGTGTTTCACTTAGCCTAATCTTAACGCTGGGACAAAACGCACGTATTCTGTTTACTAACTGTCCTGTATGAATTGGGTCGTAAGCACCCATTCCATTAATGTTAGCGTACACTCTAATGTTTCTAATATTGTTGTCAGCAATAAAGCGTAGGCTTTCCCATATACTTCCTTCAGCGGCCTCCCCGTCCGATATCATACACCATACTGTTTTGTCGGGTGTTGCTAATGCGTGTCCAATAGCAATAGGGAGACCACTGCCAAGACTGCCTGTACTACAGTACAAATGATTTTCAGGATCTATACCAGGATGGATACCATGTTTGTGCAACATGGCTATGGGGTCAACTCCATAGTATTTCTCGAGAACAACGTACAAGGCAAGTCCGGCGTGGCCGTTACTTAATATAAAGACTTCATCATCTTTACGCTCTGCGTATATTTCTTCAATAATAGGCAGTGCGCTAAGTGTACTGCTAAGATGACTTAGTCTTTCTTGATATGTTATGTCTATAAGTCTGCGTGTTAGTTCGTTCATTACTTGTATGCGTATAGTTGGTCGTGTATTACAGGCTCAACTGTGTAGCCAAAGTTTTTAAGCATAGCGCCAAGTACTTCTCTGTTGGCGCCTAAGTTACCTGGCCATGGTTGCTCGCCACTGTTAGTTTGATGTACTTCAACAAACCAAAAGTTAATCTTATCTACTACAGGAGCAAGTGTTGCTTCTGTTAATGAGATCATTTCCGATCCTTCAATATCACACTTAACAAAGTCAACTTGATCTAAGTTACAGGTTGTAAGCAAACTCTCTAGTGTAATACCTGGCACAGTTATTTCTTCACCTCTGCGATTAACTAGACTGTTTGTTGTGCTGTTTTCATTTAAGAAAAATGAAACATCTGCATTGGCGTTTGAAATCGCATATTGTTGTGCTTCAATTACAGGCTGTTCAGCAGTTAATTCATTCATTATCATATAGGTTGTGGGAACTGCTTCCACAGCAACAATTCTTTTACAACTGTCTGCGGCGTATAAACTAAACAGGCCTACATTTGCACCCAAGTCTAGTACTGTCATATCTGTTCTGCCAGCAAAGATTGGATCATACATACGTTCTACATTTATTTGATTTAAAATAGTATCAACGTGATTTTCTGGATCACTAAAATGTGCTATAGATCCAACTGAGTTTGCTACAACTTTTAATTCGTTGCCTTTACTGGTCCTGAGTGTTTTTTCTATCATAATGCGCTTTCATTAAAAAATAACTTATACCTTCTTCTAAAGAATAATCACAGGTAAAACCAAACTGTTTTGCTTTGCTAGTATCACACTTCCACAGTCTGCTTTCAAATGACTTCTTCAACTCAAATACTTCTGTTACTGGTGCTGTTCTTTGTGTTACTTTTTCAAATAACTGTAGCACTTCCTTGTTACTGGTCTGTACTCCACTACCAAAGTTGTAAATCTCGCCTGGCGGTATGTTATCAAGCCTTGCTAACATATCTATTCCACGTAAAAAATCATGTACGTAGATAAAGTCATGATAGCCTTCGTATAGATTCATTGGCTCTTCGTACTTAAATGCTCTCCATAAATGCGGAAACAATCTATGTGGACGCTCCCCTGGGCCAAATACACTATATGGCCTTGCTATGTAAATCTTTAAGTTGTGCGCTCTAGCCCAACCTTGACATAGTAGTGTCGCGGCACCTTTGGTACCTTGATAAAAGTCCACAGGCTTTAGTAATGTTTCTTCTGAACTTGCGTATTCTGTTGGCCCATACTCACTGCTACTGCCAATCTGCACCATACGACACTTGGACGCTTTTACATACTCTAGTATTTTGTATGTCAGCATGATGTTTGGCTCAAACATCTTTTCAGCATCGTATATTTCAGCGGCGCAGTTTACAACTACATCAGGTTGAAAGTGGCCTAATTCAGCGGTTATGTCCTTACTGCGTATATGTGACTTAACTATATGACCACGAGTATAGTAATAATCAGCAAGATTACTGCCTACGAATCCTGTTGCACCTGTGATGTAAACTCTCATCTAATTATTTGTCTACCAACACTCTCTGCTCTTCTGAGTCTAGTGTCTTTATATGTGCCGGGCCAGTGTACAATCCAATCGCCTTGCTCCCACGCACCTGAATTACCCATAATATCAAAACGTGCATCACAGTAATCATAAATTTCAGGCTCGTAACTGTTCATATACTTTTGTGGCACAATTTTTACAATGTTTTGATACTCATCAATAGTGTCAATAACCACCTGTTGTTCTGCCCATTCTACGTCTACGTAGTCAGGCTCTTTGTCTATGATCATTTGTAAGTATGCACGACCTTGCTCCGAATTACGAGCTAAAAAGTTACCAGTGTTTAGGTTTAATCTGTCTACTGGAACTATAAAATGATAGTCGTTGTCAATCTTGTCATCTATGCTAACTGTAAGATTAGTGATCATAGCATCACACTCTGAAAATAACAGCCAGTCGATTTCAGGATGCAGTTTAAAAAGTTCTAATGTATAATGAATTTTGTTGAAGCCTGTGATCTTGCTGTACTTCATTTCGGTAAGTTCAAAGAACCGATAACCGTAGCGTTCACAGTATTCAATTTTAGGGCGGTTTGTTAGTTCGGCGAGGTCACGATAGCCATCGTCGTACAGAGTTGCTACTGCATGCATAATTGTCCTTGAAAATCATTTGTAAGAATATTTATTATACTAAGTATTGCTATGAAAATATACGACTGTTTTACCTTTTACAACGAATTTGAACTTCTCGAGTTGAGATTGGCAGAATTATATGATTATGTTGATCACTTTGTTATAGTAGAAGCAGATACAACATTCCAAAATAAACGCAAAGACTTATTGTACTACAACAATCGTGAAAGATTCAAGCAGTGGGAAGACAAGATAATTTATTATCCTGTTACAGATATGCCTGTACACGCAGATACTTGGGGCAGAGAGCGACATCAGCGTAACAGTATTCTCAAAGCAGTTGTTGGAGCAGACGATAATGACATTATTGTTATTAGCGATATAGACGAAATACCCAGAGTAGAAACTATACAAAAATTGCGTAGCAGTGATGCGGCAGTTTGGGGATTTAGAATGCCCTTGTTTAACTTTCGCTTTAACTATATGTTGACAAACCAAGACTGCTATGTAGTATGGTCGGGTGCTTGCCGCAAACGACATCTACAAGACGCAGAAGACTTTAGACGTACTAGACACTACCTAGCCACATTCCCTTACAATCACAATGCAAGTGGTATACAGATAATGGAACACGCTGGTTGGCACTTTACTTATTTTGGTAATGAAGAATTTGCCCGTCAAAAGATACAGAGCTTTGCTCATGATGAAACCAACAAGCCTGAGATACTTGATCAATTGAACATTGAGGAAAGTATACAGAAAGGTACAGGCATTATACAAACAGATGCAGACTATGTTTTCAAACCAGTTGCACTTGACGATTACTTTACAGAGCGTATGCGTTCTAGCAGTAGTGTAATCGCAGGCAACTTCCCTTCTGCACGAACCTTCCTCCCTGTGTAACAAAAATTTAATCTAGTTGTAACACTTTTGTAACATTTCTCTGTTTAAATAATCAAGTGCAAAGCACAATGATGTACATTTATAAAGGAAAATCCAAAAATGAAAAAAATCTTCGCAACACTACTAATGGCTTTTAGCTCTTTAGCATTTGCAGGAAGTACAATACATGGTGCGGGTGCTACATTCCCATATCCATTATATGCCAAGTGGGCAACAGCCTATGAAGCAGAAACAGGTGTTAAGTTAAATTATCAATCAATTGGTTCCGGTGGCGGGATCAAACAAATCAAAGCAAAGACAGTAGACTTTGGCGCCAGCGATGCTCCATTAAAACAGGAAGAGTTGGATGAATACGGTCTAGTACAGTTTCCAGTTATTGCTGGAACAGTAGTAACACCAGTAAACTTACCAGGAGTGGATGTTAGTAAAATGTCTTTAACAATAGACATCATTAGTGACATTTATTTAGGTAAGATTACTAAATGGAATGATCCAGCAATACAAGCATTAAACCCCAGTTTAGAATTACCAAACAAAAGTATTGTTCCAGTACGTAGAGCAGATGGCTCTGGTACAACATACTTGTTTAGTAAAAACCTAAGCAAAGAGTTTCAAGAAAAAGTTGGTGTAGGCAAAACTCTAGCATGGCCAGTGGGTGTGGGTGGTAAGGGTAACGAAGGTGTTGCCGCTTATGTTAAGCAATTACCATACTCAATTGGTTACGTTGAAAATGCATACGCTAAGTCAAACGGACTACCTACTCCTGCTATTGACAAAGTAATGAAGGGCGAAAGTTTCATTATTATGTACAAGCAGAGTGCTAACCCAGAAGCCGCAAAAGATGTTAAAGCATTTTACTTGTGGGGTATGACCAAGGGTAAGAAGTTTGCTGAAGAACTATTTTATTATCCATTAGATGCTGACGCAATTAAAGCAAGTCAGAAGATAATGGACGAAATTAAATAAGGAATAACAATGAAAAAACTATTAGCAATTTTAACATTTGCCTTTGCTACAAGCGCATTAGCCGCTGATGACAACTGGCAAACATCAGAGCACAACTTCAACATCAAACATGGTGATTGGGGTTTACAAGTAAGAACATACAATAATGATGATTACGATCATATTGAAGGCTCTTACAAACTATCCGACAGCCTAACTGTAGCATTACGTTATGCAGAAGATGGTGTTAACACAGAGATCCGTCCTAAAATTACTCACAAGATTGCAAAGTGGGGACCTTTAAGTTTAGGACAACGTTTAGAGTATCGTTACTATGAAGGTACTAAAGACGATTACTTTAGATATCGTGCTATTGTTGGTTTAAAGGCAGGTGATGCATGGATTAAAATGCAACCACGCTGGAAATTTGGTGCTGGTCAAACTGGCGATACAAAGATTGACGATGTTAAATGGCAAGCAGGTTACGATTTCACACTTGATAAAGATGAAAACTCAAGTGTTAAGTTTACACCATATGTTGAGTACTTAACAGCAGGTCAAGACAGTTCATGGGAGAAAGAACACTTGATACTTGGTACCAACTTTACAGTTAAGTTCTAATTAACTACTCTTTAACCTCAGTATCTGGAGTGCTACGGTCTGTTTGCTCGTAGTACTCCTTGTACTTGGCAATAATAAGTCTTTGTTCTTGTACTAACCTTAGTAGCTCTTGCATAGTAACTGCTAACTGCTTGTAGCCCGTCTCATCTAATCCATAAAATGCTACAAAATCTTCAGGATTGTTTTGACGTTCCTCAATAAGCTCTTCTATGTTTGCTTCAGTAACTATTACCCACTGTGGACTTTTAAGTCGTAGAGGAGCAGGTTGCTCTAGGTTAAGAGGTGTACGCTCTACAAGTTTAGTTTTAATAACTATTTCAGGTTCTCTTTTGCCAAATATTGAACACCCTGATAGCATAGATATTCCTAAACAAATGACTATTACCAGTAAAACTATTACCCAGTCTGTGTTTTTAATTTTATCCCACATTAGTTTTCCTTTGGCACGTAGTTAGGATTGGCTAGATGAGGACATTCAGCATTTGTTTCGCTCTTTTTAGTAGCCGCAATCTCATCGGGAGTTAGTGGGCTACCACTAGCAATTTCCAAACATCGCATAATATTGTTACTGGCATTGTTAATAATTTTGGTTACTAACTTGGTCTTTTTAACAGCGGCTTTGTCTATCTCACGTCGCTTGCCAGTTGCTTCGTTAACTTTGTTCAGACGTTCGTTTAAGTCAGCAATACTTTGCTCGCTGGCTTCTCTATTAGCTTCTAGTTCTTTAGTGATTTCTTTTTGTAAAGCGATATCCTTCTCTTTGACTTCTAACAGCATCTTTTGTTCTTCTACTGTTTGCTCGAGAAGTTTTTGATTGATCCTAGCAGTTTCTAAATCAGCACGTAAGTTTTTAACATACAATGCACCACCGCCTACTGCACCAACTATCGCTAAAACGATTCCAATTTTAGCATATAAAAACATGGTTTATCCTTGATATGAGGCTCCCAATAAATCTGCGTAACGTTGTGCCTCGTCTGCAATTTTATTTAGCTCGTATTTGCCACAGAATTTTAGGAACTTTGCACCTACCATGCTTACTGACTTAGGTGTGCTTGCTTCTGCTATTGTTTCAGCAATCTTTAGTTTGACGTCGTCTGGCTGTGCTGTCAGGTCGATAAGTGTAACATTGCGATTGTAGTCATCTAGTACACGATGCTCCTCACCGTTATGGTCTGTCCAACGCTGTAACATCATGTTATTCCAGTTGAAGCCTTTCTTGTTCTTATCTTCAAATGCTTCTAACAAACCAACTTTGTTTTTGCTACCTTTAGTTCTAACACCAGGATATGCTGAAAACACGTTATCACTTGTGTCACCACGCATACACTTCTCGAACAACATCCAAGCAGGGTTTACTTCTTTGGGCTCTTTAGTTTTCTTGTCTAAGACAAGCTCGCCCTTTTTATCGTAAACACCTTCAATAGTCCAGAGCTGGTCAGTAATACCGTTGTATTGATTTACATTCTCTGCTAACAGTTGTTGGAAGTCTGTGTCACTAGATACAATAGTATGGTGATCGTTAGGATGTGCTTGTATCCAGCCAGCAATTAAGTCATCTGCTTCTAGCTCTGGATGTCGCATAACAGTACAGTTAGACTTTTCCGTTAGGAATGTTTTGATGTCATCAAACGTATCCCAGAACAGTTGATCTTCTTCTGCTTCTGCTTCTGTTAAAGCATCACGTGCCGCTTGTCTATTCTTTTTATATGGCTCGTAAAAGTCTTTACGCCAGGATCTAC
>Ga0208161_1000544_pt1 | contig 21240 bp, 13 predicted proteins | sample CB_VirMetaG_3_FD_184538 | JGI IMG/M metagenome (GOLD analysis project Ga0208161, IMG submission 184538) | Freshwater to marine saline gradient viral communities from Chesapeake Bay - CB_1508_1S Viral MetaG (SPAdes) (version 4) | ecosystem: Environmental > Aquatic > Marine > Coastal | place: USA...
TATCGTATGACGGAAATTCCCCTGTGGGGATTGGCCGTTCTTTGGCTGTCTTTAGCGCTTTTGCTGAGGGAGTCTCCCTTTATTCTGCTTTTGCTGTACTTTATAGCTTTCAGTTGCGAAATCTGTTAAAAGGTATTGGGCAGCAAATGAAATGGAGTGTGCGTGATGAATCCCTACATAGTAAGATGGGATGTCAATTATTCCGTCATATGTGTGAAGAAAACAATCAACTTAAACATTTATGTAAAAATGAAATTATTGAAGCAGCTGAAACAATGGTTAAACTTGAGGTTAAATACATTGATAAAATGTTTGAAATGGGTGATGTGGAAGGCATCCGATCAACAGATCTTAAACACTTTATCAAAAAACGAGCGAATGAAAAGCTGGTTGAATTGGGGTATAGCGAGCTATCTGATCACTTTAAGTATGACAAGTCTGCTGCTAGCAATCTTGATTGGTTTTATCATCTCACGGGTGGTGTTACTCATACTGACTTTTTTGCAATAAGACCTACGGATTATAGTAAGGCCGGCGAAGGAGAAGATTTTGAAGATATTTGGTAAATAATATATTATGAAAGGAACAAAACAAAGTAGGGCTGATCATCAGGCTAAACAAATTGCAGCGATTGTAAACGTTGTAAATCATTTAATGCAAGAGGTTGATCATTTAAGAAACTTATCTGTTGGCACGCATGAGACAATAAAGTGTATGCCAGATTATGATGAAGCAATTGCAAAATTGCAAGAAAAAGCTAAAGAAAAAGAAAATGATGTTTCTTAGATTTATATTAGCAAAATTAGTAGAAGCTGTGGGGGCGGTAATAGGCATTATATTATTTCCGCTTGTATATGCTCTTCGTTTTCAAATAGATAGTAATCCTGGTTTATATAAAAAACTGGGGTTATGGTATTTTACTAATCAAGATGAACCAAATCATATTGAAAACTGGTATGGGTTTTACGAGCTTAAACCGGAAGTGTCAAATATATTGCTTGAGTATAAGCGAATGACCGCTTGGCAAAAGTTTTGGTGGTCATATAATTGGGTTGCATTTAGAAATCCATCGTGGCAATTAAAGCTGGCCATAGGAAAACACATTGATTGTGATCCGTGTAATGAAACTATATATAAAGTGATTGGTGATGAAGACGGAATGGCCTGGCGAGATAAAACAGTTACAGGGTTTCAGTATGCAACATTTTACATGTGTGGCAAAAAATGTTTCCGCTTTAGCTTTACTAAAAAAATATTTGGTAAATGGGTAAATGTTATGCTTGGTGCTAAACGGGGTAGATATGTATCTAAATTTAGAATATTTAATCAGCTTGGACGATGGGGTTAATAACTGATAGCAATTTTTTGCTAATAGGATTTTTTATTTCATTTATTATGGCTACATTAGCAATGATGCAAGACTTTAATAACAAAAACTAATATGTGGAATAATGATTGGAAAAAAGGCGAAGACTATCCTGAATGGGGTAACACGGATGTCTATAAAGGAACCATATCGGGAGGCTATCTCCTTGACGGTGAAACTCCTCGCGATGCTTATTGGCGGGTTGCTAGCAGCGTCGCTCGTAGGTTATATAAGCCTGAACTAGCAGAAGTATTTTTTGATTATATATGGAAAGGCTGGCTTAACTTAGCTTCTCCTGTTTTATCCAACACTGGGACTGATCGTGGATTGCCAATAAGTTGTTTTGGTATTGATGTTGGTGATAGCATATATGAAATAGGTAATAAAAATTTAGAGATGATGCTACTCGCTAAGCACGGCGGTGGAGTAGGCATTGGAGTTAATATGATCAGACCCGCTGGCGCTAAAATTACTGGTAATGGAACATCAGACGGAGTTGTACCATTTTGTAAAATCTATGATAGCACAATACTTGCGACTAATCAAGGATCAGTCAGACGAGGAGCTGCTTCGGTTAACATCAATATTGAGCACGACGATTTCGAAGAATGGTTGGAAATACGAGAGCCTAAGGGGGATGTCAACAGACAGTCGCTTAATCTACATCAGTGCGCAGTTGTGGGTGATAAATTTATGCGACGCCTTGAACAAGGAGATGCGAATGCTAGAGCTAGATGGAGTAAATTACTTAGAAAGCGAAAAGCAACTGGAGAGCCGTATATATTATTTAAAGGAAACACTAATAAGGCAAATCCACAGGCATATAAAACAAACGGATTAAAAGTTCATATGACTAATATCTGTAGTGAAATTACATTACACACAGATGAAAACCATAGCTTTGTTTGTTGTTTATCATCAATTAATTTAGCTAAATATGAAGAATGGAAGGACACTAACCTTATATACGACGCCATATGGTTTCTTGATGGGGTTATGGAGGAATTTATTCAAAGAGCCAAAGGACTGCGCGGTTTTGAAAACTCCGTTCGTTCTGCTCAGAGAGGGCGCGCGTTGGGGCTGGGTGTACTTGGATGGCACACCTATCTCCAAGAAAAGGGTCTTCCTTTTGAGGGTTTACTTGCTCAGTATGAAACTCGGAAGATATTTTCGCAAATTAAAATTGAGTCTGAAAGAGCATCGCGTGCTTTGGCTGAAACTTATGGCGAACCTCTTTGGTGTGTTGGCACTGGTATGCGTAATACACATTTACGGGCAATCGCGCCAACTGTTAGTAACAGTAAGCTTTCTGGTAACATTTCTCCTGGCATCGAACCTTGGGCGGCTAACGTATTTACTGAACAAAGCGCTAAAGGAACTTTTATAAGAAAAAACCCAACACTTGTTAAACTTTTAAAGAAACACAAATTAAATACTGATGAAATCTGGGATAAGATCTTGGCTGACGGGGGTTCGGTTCAGGATATTGACGAACTGGATAATATACAAATGGCGCACGATATTCCTGCTAAAGAAGTTTTCAAAACGTTTAAAGAGATTAATCAGCTTGAACTGGTTAATCAAGCGGGAATACGACAACAGTATATAGATCAGTCTGTCAGTTTAAATTTAGCTTTTCCAAGTACAGCTACACCAAAATGGATTAACCAAGTCCATATGGAAGCATGGAAAAAAGGAATCAAAACATTATATTATGTACGCACAGAGTCTGTACTCCGTGGTGATATTGCTGCTGCTGCTATGGATCCTGATTGTTTAAGTTGTGATGGATAAAATATGAAAGCAGGTAAAATTTGGGGCAAAACAGAAATGATACACAAAAATGGTGTATTGGAGTTCCACAGGATAGAGTATAAAAAAGGGTACAAATGCTCTGAACATGAGCATGAGTTTAAGTGGAATGGATTTTTTGTAGAGTCAGGAAAAATGTTAGTTAGGGTTTGGCAAGATGATCAAGGCTTAGTTGACGAAACAATATTAGAAGCAGGTGATTTTACTATGGTAAAGCCTGGTAAGTTCCATCAATTTGAAGGGCTAGAAGATGGTGTGGCTTTTGAATTATATTGGGCGGAGTTTAATCACGACGATATAAAAAGAAGAACATCAGGTAGTGCAACGAATGATGTATAGCATATAAAAATATTGCACTCCGAAGAGTGCAGTTTTTCATGTAGTTAGTTTAGTTAGTCGAAAAGGAGGTGTTGGAAACAGCGCCTCTTTTTATTTAAAGCTCATTAAAATTATTTTTGTGGCTCAAAAACGTGAATATTTGTGACACATTATCAAACAGAATGAGCTACAATGTCTTTATTTTTTACGTTTTGAAGTTACCGGAACGCAATTAGGCACTTGCTTACTGCCTTTCTTTTTCATTCCAACCATTTCATATCCTTTCCAACAGGGTTTAGTATTCTTTTTCATAACTATACATTCATTACGTTATACGTTGTTTTACCGTTTACTTTTGAAGCTTTAAGAATACGTCTGCGATTGTTTTCTGGTGATACGTAACTTACATGCACCCATGCTGGATTTTCATCATCACCAAACTCCCAAATAATTTGGTCAAAGTCTAATTCATCTTTAATAAAAGTAAACATATCTTTATTTGACATGTTACCTAAAGTGTCATCAATATCAATTGCTTCACCTCGAGTATGCTGGCTCGATTTAGCTCCTCCTATTGCGGTATTTAACAGTGGGGAGCGGTAGAAGCTATTAATCTTAATTGGGCCCCCTACATGTGCTCTAAGTGGCTCAAATATATTCTCGGCAACTGTTTGCATCCGTTTTAACACTTCTTCACTAGGCGTATTGTCAATATCTCTACGAATTGCAGTTTGAGAAAACGTAGCTTCTTTATATGATATGTGCTTGCTAATTTTTTCCATTTATTAATTTTTAAACTTATTAATAATAGCAGCAACCTCTTGTTCTGTGGCTTTGCATTTTAAATCAATACCAGCCGGCCAGCTATAACTAAGTCTTCCGTCTACATATAATATAAGTGTTGGCACAGATTTTATTGTGGCTTTAAAATGAGGTGGTTGATCTTCTAAGCGGGCATATTTAACTGGTATGCCGTTTACGTATTTAAAGCTTATATTATTTGATTGATTCCAATCAGCATTAATTTGCACTAAATCAAATTGTTGAGCGGTTGCGTTTAGACCGAATAATAACCCTGCAATTAAAATTAATTTTTTCATTTTATTTTGATTTAATTAGTTCGTATAGTTTTTGGTCTATATCATCTAGCTTTTCACTGTTTTGCTGGACTTGCTGCTGAGTGTTCATTATTGTTTCACGAATTAATTGATCCTTAAGATCGTATTCAGTTCGTGACACTTCACTAGGTGGCAGTTTTTTTGCTTCTTCTATTTCAGATTGAAGCGTAAACCACATACCCACCGTAGTTACTATTACGCCCCCTAATACTACCAAGGATTCAACGCTTAGTGTAAATTTACTGTCTTTTGAAATTTCTGCCATTTTGTTTAGTTAAATAAGTTTATTTTTTTAAATCTTGTATTTTTTATAATATTAGGATTTATAAGCCTTTGCGCATTTTTTATAGAATCTTCTTTCCATTGCTGCATACCTTTTTTATCCCAAGCATCTTTCATTATTTCAGAACGAGTTCTTGTATCATTTTCAGCTGGCTTTTTCTCATAAAATCCTAAGCTCCATTTGTCCCATCCCGCGGCTAAAAAGTATCTTTGCCAAGCATCCGCTTCAGCCCCGCGATGTAATCCTGTTATAGCAGTATTCATATTATCTGCTTTTGTTACCAAACGATTTACAGGATAATTTGTTATACCGCCAATTATTCTGGCGTTAGCGTGCAATAATGGATTTTCTATCCAACTTTGTGTAGATTCAACTTCAGCTCTACCTTTTTTAGTATGTAATAAAAACTTTCTTGACTGTAATCCTTTATATATATTTCTAAATTTAGCCCCAGCAGGGGGTGAAATATTTATTGCTTCAGCAATAACATTGCCCATATCTCCCTGGTAACCTTTTTCATTTTCCTCAGTATATTTTATAATGGTATTTTTGCCCATTGCTAATAATGCCCCAGGAAGCCCAGAAGATCTTAAAGTAGCATCAAGCATCGAATTAGCGAGGCGCATTGCTCTTTTATCTTTGCCTGCTAAAACCTCATCTTCTTCAAATGCTGCTGCAAATATACCTTGCTGTAATGCAGTAAACAACAAGTTTTGCATTGCTCCATAATATATAAACTTAGATATATTTGTTTTTTTATCGCCCCGATTATAAATAAGATCTAACCCGGCTTTTTTCTGCTCACGGGCCATTTGGAATGGAGCACCACTAAATGAATAAATAAATCTACCTGTTAATCCTCTTTGTACATTTGAAACTTTATCTTGACGGGAAGATTGCTGATGAGTTTCTGCTAACATTCTAAAATCGTCAAAAGCTTTCTTTTTTGCTTCCGCATTTGAAAACCCTTGAGCTTCGTATGTTTTTGTTCTATTAATATAGAAAGGCGCACCTCCTGCCGCAATAGCAAAGCTATCTGCAAATTTTGTTGGTGCATATCCTAATTGAATTAATTTACCCCAAATATGGCTAAGCGGGTTTTTTGTATCTCTTAATGATTTTGCAATTTCTGCTTCTTCAACACTAATTTCTAATCCGTCGCGTCTTTGTTTTAAGAAATCAGAATTCATTAATTCCATAAAAGTTTTCCAATAGTTTTTCTGATCATAAACCGCTTTACCTACAGCTAATATATTATTATCTGTCCAGTTAACAAAGTTTGCCATTGATATAGTCTGTAGAACAGCTGATCTGCCGTTTAAGAACATTATATTGCCAACCGCCCCATTAATATAATTTAATCCTATAACAGCATATTCTGGAAGGTTAGTTGGTGTTGACTGGCCAGTCTTCATAGCGTTAAGCATTTCTTTCATATTCTTAACCCATGTTAGCCCCAGCCCAGCCTCAGCTTTAGAATAAAATTCGGGTGTAAATATTGCGTCTGCATTGGTAATAAATTCTTCAAGGAACATCTTGCGAGCACCCTCATTTATATATCTATGCGCATCAAGTTTAATATTAGAAGCATACCAATCACCTTTTGGCTCTGGATAAGGACGACCAGTGCCAAACATATTCTTAAATTGAAGTGCACTGGCTAATAATTTTGGGCTTTTTGCAATAATATTTACTAAGTTTGCTTTTTCTTTTAATCCAATATTAGGAATTTCATATCCTAATTTTTCCCAAATCCAAACGCGTATTGCTTGATCAACAGTAAAACCAGCATCCTCAATACGTTTAACAGCCTCTTTGTCAAACTGTATATCAAATGCTTTTAAGTTTTTATTGAACTCTTTAAATTTTTGTGATATTTTTTGACGATAAGTACTAATTGCGTTTTCTCCGCGTTCATATGGTAATAATAAGGCTTCTCTAGCGAGCAGCATGTCAGCATCTCCTTGCTCGCCTTTACCATATAATTTATATAATAAACCAGCAAAATCCTCCGCATTTGGCGGTATATATAAATCCCATTTGCCTTTGCCTTCACCCAATTGTCTTGCCCGGGCTGGCGATACAAATCCCTCTAGCTTTGTTCGTCTAGAAAGCATTGCATCAAATTCTTTGGTGAGGTCTAAGGAAGACATGTCTCCTTTATTAACAACACTTTGTCTTATTCCCTCAGCTACATCTTCTGCATTAAATTCTACCCCTTTAATTTGCTCCCGTACATTTTGTGCAACATCTTCATACATTAACTCCGTTGCTGTTTTCCCAGTTAGCAAATCTATATGATTATCTAAATTTTTAAAATAAGTTTCTAAAGGAATATTTTCTTTAAGACTAAAATAACGCTTATCAACTAATTTTCCAGTTTTAGGATTTGTAACTTTTTCTGTCCAGGTTTCATAAATATTACCGCCTGTAGTCATCATCCTAACAATTGGGTTTAATAAATGAGTGCCAAAAATATAATTACTAGCATTTTGATCTAATCTTTCGCCAAGGGAGCTTCTCCATCCAGCCATGTGGTCTCTAAGGTTTTGCAATCTTTGCTCTTTAGTACCTTCTTTACCAATAAGAGTGCCATTATATATTTCCGCTAAAATTGTACCAGCAAAATAAGATTTAATACCAAGATGTTCATTGGCTAAATTAACTAAGCCATCTTCTTTCACTTGTATAAATTCAAACGGTGATAATATGCGCATTAAGTTTCCACTGTCGTTGGCTATAAAAATAGGAGCTAAATCTTCTGCAAATTTTTGACGACCACCCATTTCTGCCATGTCCGCCATTTCATCAAACATTCTTAAAAGTAATTCTAAGAGTTCTTTATTTCGCTTAGCCTCAGTTTTTATTTCTATTCCTAAAGTACTTTCCGGCTGATTTAATATAGAGCTAACAATTTCTTTAGCCGATCTATCATCACCTAATCTTTTTTGGGTAGTAATAATTTCGTTTATTTGTTTTAATGCCGACGATAAATTTGAAGATTTAGAAAATTTTATTTTTCTATCTCTAGCAAAATTCATTAAATCTTCTTGTAGCTCTTTTGAATATTGATTAAATTCAGACCCAAATTCTACGTTTTTTGAAACGTTTTCATATCTTTCTACATTAAGTTTTACTGGCTCGCTATTTTCTAAAATTTCTTTTGTTGGGCGAGAAGTGTAACCTATTAGGTCTTTAATAAAGTTGCCATATTTTGCAGTTAGCTCTTTAGGTAAACCTTTTTGTATTTTAGTAACAATATTGTCATAAGCTTTGAGAGAATCGCCTTCTAGACCGTTTACATTATTTAAATCTTTTATTTCCTTAGCTTTTATTCTTGCAAAACTAGTGGTGCTTTTTAAATCAACCTGACCAAAATCGCCAAGTCTTATATTAATTTTTTCTTGTAAAAAGTCACGTATTATAGCCAAATAGTCATCAGCAATTTCTTTAAATTCAGAAAGAGATGAAGCAGTGGCCCATCCTGCAGAATTTATTCTATCAATAAATCTTGCAAATAAATCAGACCCTTTATATTTGCCTAATTTTTTATCTATTAATTTCTTAAGGTTAAGTTCAAGTGATGAAAAATCTTCTGATGGGCGGCGAGACATACTTCTAGCAACTATCTCTGCGTAGGTGCTAACAAGTTCGTTGGTAATTTCAGGCTGCTCCGATGTAATAACTTCTTTAAATGCATTATCATACATTTTTTCCATAACAGCATCAAACGCCATCTCCTCGCTGATTGCTTCTAATAATGATCTTCTTCTACCATCAATACGTTTTGAGCCATCACCTATAAAAAATTTACGCCATTCTGCAAGTGTAACATCTTTCTTTTTAAATAATTTATTACCCTGTGCCGTTGCTTCACGTCCTCCAACTTCAATATTCCATTTTTCTCCTTCTTGCTGACCAAAGCGCTTGTTAATTATATATTGACTGAAATAATTTTTAAATAGCACATGCGATCTGTCTACAAAATCTCTATACTTATCGGTTGGCAAAAAGTTACTTTTTAAACCGCCAGCGGCTTTTTCCAATTCAGGCAGCATTTGATTTTGAACATCATTTCTAATGGCTGTTTTAAAATCATTTTGTTTTTTCCAAGAACCTTCTTTAATATTATATCCGCCTTTAATTTTGCCGTCCATTACTCCAAGATAGAATTTTTCAGCTTGGTTGGCAGTAAATTTTATGCCATATCTTTTTGCTTCCGATTTAAGAACGTCTATTGATAAGTCTTCGTTTTTATTTTTCTTACCTATTAAATATTCAGTTAGCTTATTAATACCATCTAGATTAGCTGCTAATTCTTTTTGGCTTCTAGCATTACCAAATTTAATTTGAACACCATCAAAATAAATAGCGCCTTCGTTTTGTTTATATAAAGATGCGGATAATTGTTTACCGTCCGCGGTTTCCCAGCCACCAACGATTCTAGCTTCAATATCAATACCAAAATTTTCAACAATAGATTTTTCAGCAACCCCACTGGTTTTTTCATTTACTTCTTTTGGCAAGTCCAAAATTTCAGACACCATTTTTCTTGAATTACGCAATGGTTGTTCAATATCACTGGTGTCATGGAATCTTCTAGCACTAATATCAGGACCTGTTGATGTGTCAGCGAGTTGTTTGAAATTTTCTGCATCAAGACTTGTTCTAGAAATTAAATAACCTTTTTCTATAGCAAAACCTAATAGTCTTTTATTAATTACTTTTTCAACATATGTATTTAAAACTGCCTCGTCATTTGGTCTTTCGCCTTTACCTATAGCTATTAGCCTATCAAGATTTAATTCTTCGTCGCTAATTGTTCTTGTATTATATCTTATTTTTTCTGCAAATTTTTCAATCTCGGCTCTTGACGGATTATTTCTTTTTACAAAATCTATTATGTCTTGTCCTTTTTGCCATGCTGTTAATATAGACCCAAAGCCTAACGAAGAAGTATCTTCTACAAATTCTGCAACAAAAATTTCTTTATCTTCAATACCTGTTAAATTAGATTTGGCTCTATCTTGTTTTAATTTATTTAACAATATATTTTGGTAATCACCAAAGCCAACCATCTGCGACCATGAAAATAATTTTTGTGCGTAGTCTGTTGGATTAAAGTTTTCTTTTCTGGCTTCTTCAGTGACTTGTTCTTTAATAAAATCAAATTGTCCTAAAGCAGCTTCAGACTCTCTTGAGGACATGTCTTTTGTTTCAGGGGTACCTTCCATGCCAATAAAGTCCATCTTAAAGAACTTTTCTAATTGCTTAGACACATCCTTACCACGCCCAACATTATATGCAAAGCGGCCCATAAAATCTACAAGATCTTGGCCATTATTTATTTTTTTAGTAAGAAAGCTAATACCAGCTCTTTCTGCCCAAGAATTAAATAGTTGGCTTAACTCAAAGCCTAAAGTTCTTTCTGAATAGCCAGCAGGATCCATTAATGGATCTGAGTAATACTCTGCAATGTTTGCCATTAACTCTTCTGTTACACCCTGCTTGCTTAAATCTTTGTATTTATTTGTTATTTCATCATAAAAGTCGTTAGATACTTTACCTTTTAAAGCATCAATAATTTTTTCATTAAATGCACGTGCGGCCTGTGGATTTGACTTAAAATAAGCCCGGGCTCCTGCGTGAAAAATTTCATGAGATAATTTGCCAGATGTAAAAGCGCCACGAGTGAATACTAATGTATTAGTAGGATCATGCCATTTTGCAGCATCTTTTTTTTGCATACCATATGCGAGTGCACCCTCTGTCCAATCATCAACAAAAGCAATATTTAGCTCGCCATCTAAATTATCTGTTAAACCTTTTAAACGCTTTTTTATATAATTAGTAGCGTCTCTTTCAAAATTAGGGTTTGTATCTGGATCAAATTTAGATTTGAACTCAGTGGCTTGCAAATATTTTTCTACGCTATCTGCTAAAATTTGTATAGTTTCAATCTCCGCATCTCTTTTTTCAGATGGCTTTTCATTGTTTAATTCTTTTATTCTTTCACGTGCAGCATACAAAATTCTGTGCTGCTCAGCCATGTTTTTGCGATATGCACTATAACTAATATCTCCTTTCTTTAAATGCGTAACGCCAATAAGAGCAAAAGTTGCGGCGTCAGTAAATAGTTTTTCCGCTAATTCCTTGTCGCTTGCATCAATATACGTTTCTTCTAAGAATCTTTGAAAATTAGCATCATGCCCTAAAAAAGTATTTGTTGAGGCAATAAGCTGTTCCGCAAATTGAGCAACCGGGGCTAATGTAGCACCAGAAACACCACCTCCGATTATTTTGTTAGCGCTGCTAGTTAGGAATCCTAAGTTTTTAAATTTAGGCAATAATAATCCACCACCAGCAAATGCAATACCAGAACCAGTATCAAATCCTGCTAATTGTGTTTTTATTTCTTCTTTTGCTAATACACCTCCGTAATAGCCAAGCTTTCTAAGATTAGAAATTTTTTTGCCGGCTGATAGTAATCTTTGGGTTTTAGATAAAAATTGTGTAAAACCAATAACACTACCGGCCCCAGCTGTTGCGTATTCGTACGCTCCTAATTCAATAATTAAAGGTACAAATCCACCTGTTCCTTCAACTATACTTTCACCTATAGTTCTTTCAAATCTTTTTTGAGATTCTTTGTTAAATATTATAGGTGGTTGTTCAGGGTTTAATGCATTATAGTCTTGAGCAAATTCCTGCATTATATCAAGACGATCACGTTGGCCTAAAAATTTGTTTCTTGATTCTGAATAGTTACCAAGAAGACCTGAATTATTAATAGCAGACGATAATAAGATACTGCCTTTATCTTTATCAATATTTTCTGGCGAAAGATTTAAATAATATAATTCACCTAAAGCAATATTTTTTTCATCAATATTAGCTTTCCACCCACGGTATGATTTAACTTTTGGCCACGCATTTGGCGCTTCTTCACTAATTAATAAGTTGCCATCAACGTTAAGCTTGTATAAATCATATAATGGAACATTGAATTCCTTTAAATATTTTGGGTCATTAATATTTTGAAAACCTTCAAATGTATTAATTTTGTCATAGCCATTGCTTTTTAAATAAGCTCTACCTGCTACACTATTTGTTAATACGCTTCTAGGTACGGTAACAACTTCTTGACCAGCTTCTTGCCACTGTTTTTCGTCTAATATAGAATAGTCTCTTGCATCTTCTAATGTTTCCCGTAATGTTCTTTTGTCTTTGGTATCTTCAGAAACTCTACCTAAAATATCAAGCTTTGTTCTTTCAATGCTCTCATTTGTAATAAGCTCTCCCGCACTATTTGTATACCTAGCGTCTTTACCTTTTAATTTTTCAGGAGTAGTGGCCTGCATTGCTTCTTCAGTTAATCTAATTTGATTTTCTAAATTAGCTTTTGCAGTAATATAATTTTCTGATTTTTCGTCAAGAGTATTTATTTGATCTGTAAGTGCATTAATTTGTTTATTTAATGCTTGTCGTTTTTTGCCCGCAGTGCTGAGATTTTGGTGGAAGTTTATCTCATGGGCCTTCTTGTCGTCAGGAGTAACTGATGTTGGTAAGTCTAAATTTCTTCTTTTTTGTGATTGCTCTAAAAATCTTTTTTGAAATTGTGAATCAATGTACCTTCCGCGTGTAGCCATCTGCTTAATTACTTCGCGAATATCATCACGGGACATTTGATTATTTTCAAAGTAATTTAAGTCATCAAGATATTGCATTGACTGCTCTATAATAGGTGTATTTAAAGCATTTTCATCTTCAGCTACTATTTCGTTATATTGTTCTGCTAAAGTATATTTGCCGCCATATAATGTAGATAATCCATTAATATTTTCTTTATTAGCAACATTCATTATAGCCATATCTATAACCCCACCAAATACATCGAGGTCATCTTTAGTTGGCTTAACATCAACGTCCTGTATAACTTTAGCAACAGGTGTATTGTATTTTTTAATAAAGGATATATCTTCAGGCGCTGCTTCTTTACCAGCATTTAACCAATCATTAAGATTTTTTATAGGAAGATAATTAGATTCTTCTTGCGGTATGCCTGATCGAACATTAGACAATGCACGTGAATATGAATAATTATTTGGGTCGTCGCTTAAAGTTACTGTTGCTTTTCTCCCATTAGCATCTTCAACGTTAAACGTTTCCGAAAAAGGATCAATCCTGCCAGATACACTAACACCTAATTCTTTTAGTGGTTCACGCAATTCGCGTAATACCTCTTCTTCATCTTTTGATTGTAAAATTGCTGGATTAATTACTTTGTCTTCAATTTTAAATCTTGAATTATAATCATTATCAAAAAATTGAGATTTAAATTTTTGTAAGTCGCCTTCATTATATAAAGGCAAATTACTTTCTGGTCCAATCTCATTGTATAATAATTCTTGATTTTCTTCTGAAGCAAATTGCTCTTTAAATGCTTGGAATGTATCAGAATATTGTTTAGCGCTAACTAAAGCTTCCCAAAGTTCATACATAAACTAAATGTTAGTTAGTTTTACCTAAATTATTTAATACACCTGGTCTTGCCGCTCCTGGCGTTACCCCGCGAAAAACAAGATTGCCCGCATCAATATTGCGTTGTCTTTGTTCTGGATCTACTGTTGTTGCTGGCCCTGTGCCTTCCTCATTATAAAGATTATCTGATGAATTTAAAAAAGGAATTTGGCTTGTATCAAAGCCCCAAATTTCAGCCGCATCCGCCCATCCTATAGTTGCCTCAACAACTTCTTCACCAGTTATTGGGTGGTAAAACTTTCCGCCTTTAGCCATAAAAGTAATGCCATTAGGGCTCCATTGTGTTTTATATTTTCTAGCACTAGCATTGCCGGGCATATAAATTTCTTCAGTTTCCATGCTATTACCAAAACCTCCACCTTGTGCTATTGCGGTAAACAATCTATTTGATGACCTGTTTTGATAATCTGTATTTGTTGACCCGCTGCCGCCGCTCCTGCCGCCCTTAGCAGGATTTTTTCTTTTATATTCTTCAGCCGAATTGTTATATGTATTAACATAATTTTCGGTAAGTCTATTCGCTAATAATTGTTTTGCGACACCATAATTTTCATTAACAAAAGATTGCCAATCTTGAATAGTTGCAAACTGATCACCAAGAATTCTTTTACCAGTTCCAAAATTATCCATGCCTAACGATACAATATTATCAGGTGTAATTTGTGAAAACATTTTTGATTGAAATGCCTCAGTCTGCTGCTGTGTTATAATATCTTGTGCTCTTGTAGCATTACCAACCGCATCAGAATAAGCTGTAAATTCTTCATAAGCTTTTGGTGTAATATTTTTTAAATCAGAATATTTAGTTAACTCACCGTTAACATCAAAAGCTAATTGCCCGTCAACCATAAGCGGAACCGATTGGCCGCTGAAAATTTTATTAATAGCGCTTACATAGTCATCGTCGTTTGCTTCACTGCGATCTTCACTTCTATTATAGTCAAGCTGCTTTATTGCGTTTGTCGACAAATCTTTTATTTGTGTGGTAAAATTTGTAATTAAAGCTGTCTTTTTATTTATTTCAGACTGGATTAAAGCTTTTTGCTCGGAATCAGATGTAGAACTCATTTCCATTTTTAAAGAAGCAATCTCTTTAGCCACAGGCAATAATTGTGCTTGGACGCTATCATACATAGATGGCAACATACCTTCAAAGCTCATATTAGACAAAGCCGAATATGCTTCATTAGCTTCTTTTTGTACAGCTGCTTTTTTTAGCTCAGCCTGATTTCTGGCTGCGTTAATACCGCTTGATAAAGATTGTATTTGACTAGAAAAGTCAATACCCGATCCACTTGCTGGCTGATTTTGTGTACCATAAACCAAGCCGGCTCCTTTTATTAAAGCTGCATTTGCTCCCTGATAATATGACTGTATGGTTCTTTGATTTTGTTTTGCCATTTTAGATTAGTTTTATTGCGGGCCATTTGAGTTACCGAGCATACCCTGGAAGAAATCATCTGGATTGGTTGCATATCCAGCAACGCCTCCCATGGCAACATCCCCAATGCCTTGCATTAATTGATCGGTAGCTGCATCACGTGCTGCATTAGCTGAAGCTAAGCGCTGTTGTGACATGCCTAATAATGTTTCCGTTCTGCCTCTTTCCATATCTTGAACTCTTGCTTCTCCTTGTGCTTGCATTAACTGATTAGAAGCTGCTTGCTGCGAAGATAATGCTTGGTTTCTAGATTCTTGTTGGCCAATACTAGCCGAAGCTTGTTGAAGATTTTGTGCTTGTTGATTAGACATAGCTTGAGCTAAAGCTGCAATACCAGAACCACCAGCGGCTCCTTGTAATGCGCCCATTGTATTAGCCAACCCTTGCTGCTGTTGTTGCGCTAAAAACTGAGCTTGCTGCTGATTAACGGTAAGATCCTCTGCAGTGTTTTCTAAATTTGCATACGGGTTCGTAAATTGCATATTTTCGTATGCAGACATACGCTGTGCTAAATCTGCTTGTGCTGCTCTCTGTTCCTGTCTTCTGGCTCTGCCCCCTATAAGGCTACCTGCAATATTAGTAAGGCCGCCAATGGCTGTTAATGCTCCAATCATTGCTAATTATTTTATAGTTATATTATTACGCATTATTAGCTGCTTATAAATACCTCTGTATTAACCGCAAATAGTTCTTTTTTATCTGTTGATGTAATTTCCATATCCACTGTCCCATGATAACCAACAATTCCAGAGGTGTTAGCAGAATTGTCTTTAACAAAAAATATATAATCATTTGTATTATCAGGGGGAGGGGTAGTTGATAATATTTCACAAGTAATACTTGTGGCTGTTTTTGCTATACATGTGCCAAGCCTGTACACATCTCCAGTTGTGCTGTCTTTATAATATATAACATCACTGCCTACTTGTAAAGATACATTAAATGGTACAGAAAAATTAAGTGTTATATTTTCTAATGCTGCCATATTATCCTAATTGTATTATTGAAAGAGGATTAGTTTGAGAAAATGAGGCTGATAAATCACCACTAAATGTAAACGTCCAAGTTTGATTTGATCCAGTAGTATTTGCCGGGAATACTAATATATGACTAACAGAATTGTATTTATCTGGTATAATTAATGTTACATTATTTGCGTCACTTACTCCAGAATCTACTGGATATGGGGCAGTCGTAGAAATAATAAACTCATCACCCGGGTTCCCATATGCTGTAATTATTCTTGTGCTGGATGTAATTTGAATTTTAGCTAATGACATATCATAAGAAGTAATCCCTGTTTTAGGTACATAAATTAATTCAGCATTAGCCACAAAATTAAGATCATTTAATGTTTTGCTTTGGCCGTTTATTAAATATTTTACTATATAACTGCGAGAAGTAATTTTACCCCCAAGAGCATTATCGGTATAAGTTATAATGTAATCGTCGTCACCTCTGCTTGCCCCTTGGCTCTGGTAATAATAAGGAGGCGTAGCAAAATAATAACCACTTGCCGCAGTAAATGTTTTTGTAAATAATGTTACAGTAGTTCCATCAACATCTGTTTGAGAAAACCCTGATTCGGATGAACCTGGGCTTGTTGTATTTGCTTCTGTACTGATAATTGTGCCATTTATTGTAAATGTTTGCTCATCAGCAGCACCATCAATATCAATGAGCAATTCTACATCATTAGAAGGCATTACAAAGCTAGCATCAAAAGTTATAAGACAATTAACATTAGCGCCGTCTTGTGAAAAAACAGCACTAGCTACTTCGCTTGGCAATGTTTCTCCAATTGAAAAATTACTACTTAAGATTGTATTACCAGCAGACGGAGAAATAACTAATGTGACAGTTGGATTTGCTCCCGATGATATATTATCTCCTGCTTCTGCTTCAAATGAAGCGCTAGTTATTGTATATGTTGGTGCTGCTGCCATAATTAATTAAGTGGATCATTTTTAACTGTTACAGTAAATGTAGTTTTACCTGTATAAGGGCCTGTATTATCTGCGTTTTTAGAATTAACAATATTACCAATTCCTTGAGCGGCAAATTGTTTTAAATCTAGTGTGCCGGACTGTGTATTATTATTCCACGTATCCCCCAGCCCTCTAATATAGTTATAATATATATTTTCTTTGTCTAAAAATGTTGTTACAGCGCCGTCTTGTTGATCAGTTTGAATTAATGGAGCAATCCAACCACCATCTCCTTCATAAGAAATAGTTTTAAAGTTTTTAATTTTACTTGGATTGTCATTAAATATAAGCTTGACGCTTGATTTAGCGGTAGAACCTTCGTAAAATGTATTGCGATTTTGATTATCGTGTGTCCATATCATACCATTCTTAAAAGTATAATAGTCACTATTTAATGATATACCATACTCTGGGATAAATGATTTACGCGTTGGCCAACCGTCAGATGACTCTTTAAAGCAAACTGTATCGTTATTTAAAGTTAAGGTATAAGCGTCAGAATATATATCATAGCTACCAAGTACAGTAGTAGCAGCTTTAAGATTATCATAAAAATAATCGGTCATACCTTTATTAGATATTTCCGTAAGCCCGTCCATAGATAGCCTAAGAACAACGCCGCGTTTTTTATCTGAAAAATATGCTCTATATCCGTACGATGCAAAACTTTCTGGATTTTTAGATATACCAAACTCACCAGCAAACGGCACGGCTTGGCCTAATACATTATTATTAGATGTTACATTTGTATTACCATCAGCATTGAATAACGCGTCTTTATTGGCTAAAATACGTAAACATTTGTCTTCACAAAGAGCTACTAAATTTGTATCTCTTGTATGAAGTTTTTGTATACTTCCATATATAGGATTAAGATCTTTAGTTATTTTTTCAGCCTGAATAAACTGGTTAAGATTATTTAGCCCGGAATTTGAATTAAATATACCAGAGTATATAAGGCCAGTGGCTCTTCTTTCTTCTTCGTATGGTTCCTCTAATATAGTTGAGGCTTTAGTCCCTTTGTCTATAAAAGGAGCATTAAATTCATCTCTTGCTCTGTCAGACTCAACACCATTTCCGAAAGAAAAACAGTTAAACCATGGTAATAGTTTTTCGTCTTCATATTCACTTATTGGATATGCTTGGCTTGCCTCATAATATAAATTTAAATCTGCTAATTCTTTAGGCTCGGTTTCAAAGACAGCCGGGTTAGAAGTAGTGACATCGCTATTTTCTACTTGATCAAGTATAATAACATTTACCGCTGTACCTAAAAAGTTTGGATTAACCGGCGTATCTAGCGGCTTATCATAATAAGTATATAATCTTGTTAAATTTTGATCAGGAACTTGCCATTCTCTTGCTCCCTTAATTATATATTCAGTGGCATGGTTACTAAACTTTATTTTTGTTCCTACCGCTCCAAGCTGAGACCATAATGTACCATCAGTTGGTCTATTGGTGCGTCTTTCCCATATTACTTGCCAGTTAGTGCCAAAAGCCGGTGGACCTGACCCTGCATTAGCCCAATCCGGCATTTTCGGGTGGCCATTCCCGCCATTATAATTTGCAACTGCGCCGCCGCGCCCAACGTCGATACCTCCGCCCCACATTTGCAAATATATAAAAGAAGAATCTTCATATGAATCTATATAGGCGCCGCCGGTACTAGATACCTGCGGAGGTGGTCCTGGGTTCAAAGTTATATTGTCAAATGGAAATACTTTGCCTCCATTAACGGCGGTTGTTTGTTCTGAGTTAAAAATATTATCTCTTAAGGTTTGATTATTTTCAACTTGTACAAAAAATTTTCCTTGAAATTTTATATCATTTTCATTATCAACTTCACCGTGTATCTCAATTAAATTTGCTGTGGTGGTAATTAAGGCGTCAGAGTCATTATATAAAAATCTAACGTCATTGCTAAACGGTTTTTCTACAAAAATTTTAATTGTATTATTAGTTGTTTCACTAACAATATTAATTATTTTATAAAACTTAGAATTTGAAGATGAAAAACCAGAACCAGGCGTGTTTGTAAACCTAATAATTGCGCCAGGTTTTAATAGCTCTAATGTTTCGTCGCTTATGCCACTCCCCCCGTCTTCGCTGACTATAACAAAAGCTGTAGACCCAGGAGCGGGTGTGCTTGCTAATTGTAAAAATCCATAATTAACAGTATCGCCAAGGTTTTCACCAAATCCAACACTTATAGTTTTTAATATTTCTTTTGAAATTCTTATATCGGCAGGGGCGCTGTTTTCAATTGCTAAAACTTTATATAAATTGTCAGCTTCTTCAATTTGCTCTGACTTATCATGACCTTTTTTAAATATTAAAGTATCCTCAATAGTTATTTTATTTCTTTCAACAGAAGGAAAGGCAAGCCATGCAGTAACACCATCATTAGATCTAAAGACTCGGTCAACTGCTAAGTTATAATATTGGGCAGAAGAGTCTTTAACAAAATATTTATAATAAGAAAAACCAGAGGGGGGAGCTGTTAAACCTTTAGCTATTATTCTATTTGAATAGCTTGCGGCAGCTATAGGCACTTTAAACCCAGCTTTATTATTACTGAATACCGGTGTTTCTCTGCCATATGCATCAATAAAAACAACGCCAACAGAATATTCTCTATTTGTTTTTAATGAAGGCAATGGTCTTGCTTCGTCTACCGTAGATACCTCTATACTTTTACCGCTAATTAATGGTTTTGGAGTAGTTAAAGTATAATTTTGTAAATAATTACCATAAACAATACGATTACCAACAATTTCTTGTGCTTTTGCTAAGCGGGGCACATTATCCCATGGTCTTAATAACTGATTTGAAGGAACAACTTCGTATAATATATTATTTGTAATATCGAACCCCTCCCAATTATTTGCTGAAATATCTTCTGGAGTTATATCATCAACAACATAAATTGTTGGGTTATTAGTTTCTTTATATACTATCTCTATTTTTTTTACATCAACAGGAGGTGTTTCAAAATTATTTAATGTTATTAGTCTGGTTGTATTAACCATCCCTTCATTATAACCTTTTTGTTTATTGTATTTAAATATAGTGGGTAAAAATGCAACTTCTGTAAACGGTGAAAAGCAAGAATACTGATTATCGTCATATTGCCATCGATATGCAAAACGGGGGAATTTTTTTTCAAAAGGATATTTTTCTTGCTCTAAAGAAAGTGACCACGTAAAATCATCATCATCAGGAACTTGCGGTGATATAGCCCTAACAATATAAGTGTAGTTTGAAGAATTTGTTTTTGTCCAAATTTCAATTTTTACATAGTATGAATCATTAACTAAATCCGTAACCGGCGCATCTGCTTCTAAAATAATTTTATCACCAACGGTATAAGCAACATCATCAAAAGTTACTAACGGATATGTAGTCTGAGCAATAGGAGGCCAGATAATTGGATCGTTAATTTCTAAAACCTCTAATGTTACCGGCAAAGAATCTTTAATGGCTTTGTCATCTAATTGGCCTGTAATACTATTAGAAAAGTTAAGATTTGCTCTAGTTTCAATATTTGTAATACCGTTAATATCTCTTTCTGAATTAAAAAGCTCCATAGACGGTGGAGTCTTCGGGGATTTTTTAATTACGGTAATATCAGATTCAATAAAATTTCTTCCTTTATATTGACTATGCACTGTAAAACTAGCTGTGCTAAATTTTCCAATGCCAACATCTACTTTTTTTGGTTCTGAATTATTGTCAGTAAAAAATAAATAATCATCAATTAGATTAATACCTGTAATTAAATTGTTTTTAGAAAACTTTAATATGTTCTGTGTGTCAACTAAAGCAGGGCGGACTACTCCATATTTATTTGTATATTCTGCAATACAATCTACTGTTGATGATGTTATAAACCAAAATATGCGATCATTTATATCATCTTTAAATGCTCCTATACATTCAGCATCAAGGGGTAAGCCATAATAATTAGTTGTTGCGCTATCAAGTGCCCATTCTACTTCTGGGATTGCTTTTTTAAGTTTAGCAACTTTATTGCCAAGAATATTTTCAATAGCCCCAACATCGCTACCTTCTGATGAGCTAATTTGTATATTTAATGCGTCTCTATATTCACCATTAGGAACTAATCGCTCGTCAAGGTCTTTATTCATTCGACCTTTAAGAAATAACCTTTTTAATTCTGGCATGTCTTAGTGTTTTATTTGCTTAGATTTACCGCGCATTACCTGTGTAAGCTCTTCAAGTTTAAGATTAGATAAGCGTAATTTAGCTGTTCTAACGGCCGCAAATTTTTCTTTATTAAATCTAGCTACTAAATACTCTGGGGTATTAGCACGGGTTGCTAAAATAGCGTGTGCAATGCTCTTATACAT
>Ga0208161_1000547_pt1 | contig 21202 bp, 23 predicted proteins | sample CB_VirMetaG_3_FD_184538 | JGI IMG/M metagenome (GOLD analysis project Ga0208161, IMG submission 184538) | Freshwater to marine saline gradient viral communities from Chesapeake Bay - CB_1508_1S Viral MetaG (SPAdes) (version 4) | ecosystem: Environmental > Aquatic > Marine > Coastal | place: USA...
GATCAAATAATTCAACATGCAGAAAGTGCTAAAGATATTATTTATAGACAAAACAAAAAAGCTTTTGAACAGTACCATGAGTTACTTCGTTTAGGTGCTCCTCGTGAATTAGCTAGATCAATATTACCTGTAGGAACCTACAGCCATATGTTTGCTACTGTAAATCTTCATAATGCTATGAAGTTTATTAAAGAACGTATTCATCCTCATGCTCAATATGAAATTAGAGTTTATGCTTTAGCTCTTTTAGAATTTTTAGATAATCTATTTCCTGTAACTACTCAATCTTTTTTACATAGTCTAGATAAAGAATATGAAAAGAGTCTTTCTGATTTTTTTCATAAAGAATATGTAAATCATAAAGGTGATGACAATGACAATTACAGTAGTAAATCTACGGAAACAAAAAGCTGATTTTAAATGTGATCGCTCTAGTCCATTAGGTAATCCTTTTTATATGCGTTCAGAACATGAACGACATACCGTATGTAATCAGTATGAAACATTATTTCAAAAATATTTAAATCCTGATTTAGCACCTGTAGGTTGGTTAGAGTATTTAGATAAAATTCTTCAAGCTGCTAAAGAAAAAAATATTACTTTAGGATGTTGGTGTGCTCCAAAAAGATGTCATTGTGACACTATAAAAACATATCTAGAGGTTGAACTTAATGCTGACATTGGAAAATCTTGAAACAATACAAGAAAAACTTTTATTAATCGGAGCAACTAATGAAGAAATACGAAACATCAGCCCTAGTTACGCATTAGGTGTTCGATTTGATATAGAAGATATGTTACGCCATTTAGAAAAAATTATTGCAAACAAAAAGAAAAAACGTAATCATTCTAATGCTTAATATACCTCCTCCACCTCCCCTCTGGTGGTTTTAACCCCGGCTAGTCCGGGGTTTCTTTTATTCTACAACTAATAAAATTTAAAAATGCCTTTAATTAAATACACTCCAGAACAAGCAGACATTCTTGATTGGTTTGCAGAACCACAAGAAATTATTCCTGAATATAACGGTGCTGTACTGCTTGTAGAAGCTGGTGCAGGTTCAGGTAAATCTTTTATGAGTTACCAAGTAGTTAAACAAGAAAACCCTGAAACATGTTTATACACAGCATTTAATAAAGCTATTGTTGAAGAAGGTAAAGCTCGATTTAAAGGAACTAACGTAAGCTGTAGAACTTTTCATTCTTTAGCTTATCACTATGTTAAACCTAGAAATAAAATTCAGGAATTAACGTATGCCGATATTAAAGAAAAAATTTCATATAGTGATAAAGCAGAAATATTAAAAGCAATTAATATGTTTTTTGTTTCCGCATCTACAGATATGTATGAATATTTTGAAGAGTTCTTTAAGGAAAACCCTAAACAGGAAACTTTAGCAGAGCTTTCATCAAAGTACGTAGAAAAAATGATTGAGGAAAAAATAAGCCCTTCTTTTAATTTTCTTTTAAAGTATTTTCATTTAATGCTAGTAAATAAAGAAATTACTGTAAATTACGACATAGTAATTTTAGATGAGATCAACGATACCACTTCAGTAGCTCTAGAAATATTTAAGCTTATAAAAGCTCCTAAAAAATTAGGATTAGGAGAAACACACCAAGCTATTTATGATTTTCTCAATCTTGTAAACGGTTTTGAAGTATTAGATAAAGCAGATACTTTAAAGCTTACTCAATCTTTTAGATGTTCTGCATTAATTGCTAAAAACATTCAACGTTTTATGAAGGCAGAAGTAAATAAAGACTTTAAATTTGTCGGTACAGAAGAACCTGTAAAAAATGGTTTAAGTCTTTATTGCACACTTACTAATTCTAAAATTATTCAACATATAGCAGATAGGCTAACTGAAAGAAAAGGGTTTAACCTATTAAGAAATATTTCTGAAATTTTTGCTTATCCTTTAGCTATTGTTTCAGCAGGAAGAGGTAAAAAGGTTTACCAAAAAAAGTATAAGTTTCTTGAAGAAGAATATGAGAACTATTGTGAAACAAAAAAAGCAAAAGTAAGTTTTCTTCAACATCTACTAGAACACGTAGATGATCCAGAAACTAAATCTGCTGTTAATCTTTTAATGACATTACAAAGACGAAGTATCAATATTTTTGATATTTATAACGATGCAAAAACAGCAGAAGTTGATGCAACATATACAATAGCTACGGTGTTTACTGCTAAAGGACTAGAGTATGAAACAGTACATATTGCAGATGATCTAAATAATAGAATCGATATGATTAGAAATAATGGAGGCATAATTACCCGAGAGGACTTAGTAGCTTATCGTTGCTATTACGTTGCCGCATCTAGAGCAGGAACAAATCTTCATAATGCTATAGCATTAAATACTAATTAAGCAGAATCTCACACTGCTAATCTTTAAATTTTGTGAGAACTTTTATGGAGTAACTTATATGTCTATTACCAAAATCCTTACTGAAAAAGATGTAGATGCTTCTGTAAAACTTGAACGTGTTGCAGAAATTGTAGCGAAAGCTCGTGATACCTACGGTAACACCGATGTCGAAATTCCGACCACAAAGGTGAACACTACCAACGGTTACATCGGCTTCGAGTTCCTGGAAGACGAAGGTAAAGTCGAAGTTCTGCGCGTTCAAGCTGTCAAGCTGAAAGCAAAAGCTATTGAGTATGTAGAAAACCATCCCGGTAGTAATATGACTCGTAAAGTAGAAGAGTTGTTAGCAACTAATCCCTACTTTGCAAACATTTCTGCAGGAACAGGTGTTGAATATCTATAAGAAAATATTCTCATTTTAAGTAAAGCCCCTTAATTGGGGCTTTCTTTTTTAAAAGGAATAACCAATATGGCACGTAAATTTCTTCCTTTTATTGTAGAAAGTTCTACTCCTATACATATCTATCAAACAATACTTTCTAGAAGTAAAGGCATGAATAAACTTACAGTTGCTTCTATCTTTAATCTGATTTTAGGAGAAGGTATTGTAAAAACTAGGGAACATATTAAGAAATTTCCTGAAATGTCTTTAGAAAAAACATATGAAACCCTAATCAATACCTTTCCTAAATATCGTGTAGATAGTGACCATTTAATTTTATTTAATGAGTTAACGTATTTACTTACTAATAATGAGATAGAACAATGGGATAAAGACCTTTCTCTATTTGAGTTAAAAGATGTAATGCCTTTTTTAGTTGTAATGGGATATCACAATAAATTAGGTCTTGTAACTTCTTTAGATTTTTCATCTTTACTAACAGATGCTGCACAATTCGTACTTAATACCTTAACAGCACATATTAAGTTTTCAAATACAGGTATACCTACATATTTTAAAAACGGTATAGAACTAAGGGCATTTATTCTTTATCAAGTGTTTATCTGTAAGAATCCTATCACTCAACCAATTAAAGCAGTTCTGGGGGTAGAAAAATCAGATGACACAGCATCATAAATTTAGTGAGGTAAAAACACTTGTTAATGCTAAACAACCCGTATTGCTTATAGGAGAAAAAGGGAGTGGTAAAACTACACTAGCATTACAACTAGCAGAAGATTTAAAACTGCCTTTTTATAGTATATCTATGACAAGACAAACCACTCTTTCCCATCTATTAGGCTTTATGAATGTTAATGGTGTATACATTCCTTCACAACTACGGGAAGCCGTTGAAAATGGAGGATTGATGCTATTAGACGAAATGGATGCTGCAGATGCTAATGTACTGCTATCTTTAAATACTATAGAGAACGGGTACGTATCGTTCCCTACAGGCATTATAAAACTGCATGAGGACTTTCGATTAATTGCAACAGCTAACCCTGTAGATCAACATTCTCATTATACAGGCAGAGTAAAACTAGATGGTGCTACTTTAGATCGATTTGATATAATCGAAATAGATAGAGATGAGAACTTAGAAAAATCTTTAGTAGATGAAAATACTTATCAACATATAACTATATTAAGAGAAGTATTAAAACAACAAAACTCATCTATTGTTATCTCTATGAGAGACAGTATGAGGTATCAAAAACGTAAAGAGCTAAAATTACTGGATGGGTATGTCTCTAGACTTATAAACCATAATCCATTAGTTCTTGATGCGTATACTAAAAAAATACAAGAACTGCCTTCACAAACAGATCAAGCAGACTGTAAAACGCTTGATGAACTTTTAGAGCTTGTAGAAATACAATCTCAAAAATAGTAATAACTTAATAACATTGAGGAATCAATATGATTAACGAAAACTTTAATTTAGATTTACCTTTTCCAGATATCTTTCCTAAAGAATGGGAAAAAACTATCGGGCCTAAAGATTTCGTATCATTTCGTAATTTAGATCATTTTAAACACACCGTAAGTCAGCTTACACAACGTACTGACAACATGTGCGGAATGTCTTATGCAGATGCGTTACAAAAACTACTGAAAGATGAGTCGGATTTTCCTCCTTCACAACAAGCAGAGCTACGGAACCTTGTACGTTCTAATCTTTTTAAACGTGGCTTAATTACTGAAGAAGTATATGAGAACTACCGATACTCTGTTGAAGGTACTCAGGTAGGTATTGATGTCGGTAAATATGCAGCAGGAGAAGCTGATTGCGTAATTGTACCTTCTCATCAATATATCGATTATTTCTACGAATTGTATATTAGTATTAGTTATCCCTATACCGTAACTAATGAAGCAGTCAGAGAGAATACTGCAAAACTTTTAGCGACTATTGAAGAACTTGAAAGACAGCACATTTTTATAAAAATTACTTTAGTGTTTCCGGGTTCTAATTGCGGACAGATTGAAAATAGACCAAAACAAAATTTCTTTTCTTCTATTCCCTTATTTAGTCATAAAGAAAAAAAGTCAGTAGCTACAATGTCTGCAATCCTGAATGACAGGTTATTACGTAAATTTTATTTCGCAATTCTTGAAGATATCTATAAAGATAAAATCTCTTATGGATACGGGTATCCTATGGATATTTATAAAGTAATGAATATTGGAAATACGTTTAACGAAATTAAGTTCTTTGAATCTGTACTAAATGAGGTTGGTAAACAATGAGTACAAAAGAACTATTAGAACAGTATGTACAAACACGAACAAATGTTCTTGGGCCTTTTCCTGATATTATTCAAAAAGGTATTAACACTATTGCAGGAGAAGTACCTTTTAATCTTAAAGTAGCTATCACTCTTTCCGAACTTATTACTTTTTCTTCTCATCTACGGAAACCCATTAAATTATATGATGGTACTTTAGTACCTACAAACGCTATTGTTTTTGCTTTAAGCGCTTCTGGTACATCTAAAGATCGTTCTTTAAACACTATTAGGAAATCGTTATCAACAGCATATGAACATCTTGAAGAATCTCGAAAGGATTTTGCAAGAGAAAAAGCTGAAAACATTGCTCTTCTTGAAGGAGATGTAGTTGAAAACTGGCAAAAATACTATAAAGCTCCAAAACCGCTACAGGCAGGGTTAGGTACTGTAGAGGGGTTACTCCACCATTTTGCAGATATCGGAAGTAACCCTATAGGAGGAGGATCTATCATGAGTTCTGAGATAGGTTCTGAATTACAAAGTAATAACGCAATGACTGATATTATTAAAGCCATATCTATTGCGTATGATTTAGGAAATATACCTGCAAAGATTGTAAAAACCAGTGAAAACCAAACGGATACTATCCGTAGCTTACCTGTAAATGCTCTTTTCTTTGGATCACAAGAAGCAATTCTTTTTAATAACGATATTAAAAATAGATTCAAACTTGTATTTAATACGCAGTTAGCTCGTAGAAGTATTTTTACATTCACGCCAGAGCCTCCACAGAAGCTTCAGATCGATTCAATTGATGAGCTATACGAACTACGGGAGAAAGAAAGAAAACGTGTCCTGAAGGCTCAGAAAGCCCTTAACGAGCTTACAGAAAACCTAGTACAAAACACTAACCAAAACCCTCTAACTATTAGTCAAGAAGCTAATAAGCTTTTTGATGTTTACCTAGAACTGAATGGGATATTGTCAGATGAGATGTCTCCAAAATATCCTATTTCCAAATTAAGCAGAAAACACAAACAATGGTTAGCGCTTAAGCTGGCAGGTACATACGCTATTTTGCATGGATATGAGGAAATTTCAGAAAAGACATATGCTTATGCAATTAATACAGTAGAAATGCTTGCTTCGGATATGCAAGTATTTGAACAAGAATTAGTAAAAGAGCCTTATGAACAACTTGTAGATATGTGCCGTTTCAGCGCAGATGAAGGTAAACATTTTATATCTTTACACGAACTACGGAAAATGTCTTACATTGCAGGTATGGGGCCATCTAAGTCTAAAGTAGCTGAACTTTGTAAATTAGCAAACAGCTATGACCAAGAAGGTAAATACGAAATACAAGATGGGGGTATTCTGTATAAAGAGATCATAAAAACAGATGAAGTTAAAGTATCAGCAAAAATCTTCAATAGCAGCTTAAAAGGAAAAGCTCTTAAAGATTACATGAGCAGAAACTCTGCAGAAGGTTATGAACTATATGATACAGACTTTGCAGAATTAGGCGATCTATTACGAGAAAATGCTTGTTATAGTTCTTTCGAATTTACTGGAGGAATTCGACATAAAGACAACCTGGTTCCTAGAACAAAATTTATAGTATTGGATGTAGATAAATCTTGCTTAACTGATGAAGAAGCACATTTCTTATTAGAAGAGTATAACCATTTTATTGCTAGAACAAGTGACCCAGATAATGCTTTCAAGTTTCGTATTTTATTAGAATTTGATGCTATCGTAGAAGTAAATGAACAAATATGGAAAGCTCTCGTAGAAGAAATCGGCTTAGAGTTTGGGTTAGTGATAGATATTTTACCTCAAAGTCAGATATTCTTATCTTTTGCAGAACGTAATATTCTTTCGCAACTTGAAGGAAAAACCCTTCAAACAAAATTTTTATTAGAACGTGCAGAAGAAAGAGTACGTAATAAACCTAAACCCGTAGTTACTTTACCTAATAAAGAAAAAGAGCTTCGGTTAATGGATGCAAGAGAAACGTTTTCTTTTGCTTTTGAGGCAGAAAAAGGAGAACGTTCTACCTTAATGTATCGAGCATTAGCTTATGCTATTGATTTAGGAGCCGATGCTGAATATATAACTAAACTAGCTCATGAAATTAATGATTATTGGTTTGATAAATTAGATGAAGAAAGACTACAACGAACATTAATTAAACCTGCACTACGGAGAGTTTCTTAATGTCTTCAGTAGATAATAAAACAACTTTTACAAGTGTTTGTCCTGATTGTCATAACTGTACAGTATCTTTTGTATACGCTGATGAGCCTTGGACAACAGATGAATATGTCTGTAGTTATTGTGGAAGTACTTGGTTAATACGTCCATTACCAATCGAGAGAGCTGATGATTACTTGGACGTATAAAGGTAATACTGTGTTAACCCATGAGGACTTAGCGTTAGGTTGTACAGATTTTGTCTATTGGATTACTTATACTAACGGACAACATTATATCGGAAAAAAGACTGTACGCTCTGTTAGAAAATGTCCCCCATTAAAAGGTAAAAAACGTGCTAGACGAATACTCAAAAATTTACCTTTTCATGACTATAAAGGAAGCCATGAACTTTCTAAAAATTTGGAAATTAAAAGTAAAGAGATTTTATATCAATGCTCTAATAAAAAGACAGCTACCTATTTGGAAACTGCTCTTCTTTTTTATCATGATGCTATTTTTGATCCCAATTTTTTAAATCAAAACATACTTGGTAAGTTTTTCGATAATGACTTAAAAGGTTTAATTGAATGACTATAAAGGTTCAATACGCTGTTAAAAACACTTCATGGTCAATTCAACAAGAACTACTGAAGTTACAACAGATTCCTGAACTTAGTTTTGACATAGAAACTAAAGGGCTATATTCAAAAAAGGAACGTAAAGAAGCATTAGCACTTTTAAATAGTAATAATATTGATCTAGCTACTCACAAACTAGCTTCAGTAGTTTCCAATAACTCAGGTTTAAGTTTTCCTACACTTATTGAAACAACTCATTTCATATTTGGATTAGATAAAGCTACAAGTATTATTCTTATACCTGATCAAGCATCTACTGAAGTATTGATCTGGAATTGGTTAAAAGACTATTCAGGAAACCTTTATATACATAATACACTATTTGATTTAAAGGTAATGTATTCTCGAATTAAAGCATTACCTAAAAATTATGAAGATACTGCACTTTGGGTTAAAACATTAATTAATAATTCAGACTCTTGGAAAGCTAATGTAGGTTTAAAAGAGTTGATGGGAAGTTATTACGATCCTGCATGGACATTGATTGATGAGTATGAACCTGAAAATCTGTTAGATTCTAAGTTTTTAAATTATGCAGCTATAGATGGTGCAGCTACTTTCTATTTATATGAACTAATCAAAGAAAAATTATGACAAATAAATACCAGACAGGGATTTATCATATTCACCTTTTTGATAAACACGGTACTAAACAAAAAACGCTTCTAGAAAAAAGAAATTTTGTAAAAGCTAAAAAACGTGGAAAGAAAAAGTGTTTAAAACCTCCATACGCCTCTTTTGTAGTTACTAAGGTTTTGTTTAATAGTCAGGATAATAATGATCCTTGGAGACCTCATGAAGTATGAAGCAGTAACTAAAGAAGATTTAGTAAAACGATTAGGCTATCAATGTTCTCCTATGGCACACAGAGAAGGCTATGTAATCGGCCCTGATATTAATGGTCGATTATGTCATTGTGCTACATGCTTCAGCATGAAAGAGGCTAAAGAAAAAGCGGAAATTATGAATAACCATCCAAATACCTCAATTAATAGGAGTAAGTAATGCTTCGTAATGAACGAATAATTGTTGTATTCGATAAACACGGAAAATACTTTCAGACATGGGAAGCAGGATATAAAGGAGATGGAATTACTCACGGTATTTCCGTAGCTAAACAAATTTCAGGTTCATATTTTATTGTAGAAACAAATCAAAGTATTCAAGCTTTATGAGACCTTATCAACTACTGCCTTTTCCAGCACCAGCTTTATTCGATCCTGCAAAAGAACAGCCAGACTTCTTTTATCAAAACTTTGCTAAAAAACTTATCCCTGACATGATTAAACTCATGGATACGGGATTACATATAGATAAAAAAGCTGTAGAAGAATTACGTATTACAATTGATAAGGTCTTAAATAGTGTAAAAAAAGTATTAGAAGGGAGCAGTTTAATTAAAGAGTTTCAGCTATTTCAAATACCCGCAGCTCAAAAGAAATGGGCAGAAGAAGCAACTAAGTCTACCCGTAGTTATGAATACTATTTAAGAGAGTATAATGATACAAATATTTTACACAGAACCTGGGTAATTAATACACACCTGATAGAAATAGAGTATCCAGAAAAATGTAAAGATAAATGGACAGTTGCAGATACAAAAAAATTATCAGTAATTCTACAAGATTCTTTTTTAGAAGCTCTTATTGAAAAAAAGATTTCAAAAGATTTTCCTATTGTTAAAAAAGGAATGTTAGAACTAGCTAAACATAAAGCAGAACTTTGGAATCGCCCAAGAGAAGAAAAAGCTAAACAACCTGTAGTAATTTCTCCTTTTAATCCCGGTAGTAATAAACAATTAAAAGAGTTTTTTGCTTGGCTTAATGTTGAACCTTTAGAATATAGCAAAAAAACAAATGAAGCGTCTTGGGGTAGGGATCAAATTGAAGAATTGAAAAGCGTAACTACTGATAATGAATTATTAAAAGTACTGGATGCTATTATCGATTTTTCATATAGTGCAATTATTAAAAACAATTTTTTAAAAGCATTTGATTCTTACACTATTGATGGGGTTTTACACGGTAATATACGACTGTTTGGAGCTAAATCTTTCCGCCCTACCAGTAATTCCCCAAATCTTTTAAATGCTCCCAGTACTGGTTCTATTTATGCTAAACCGCTTAAAAAATGTTTTATTGCTCCTAAAGACTTTCTGGTTTACACCGCAGACCTTAACGGACTCGAAGATAGGGTTATTGCAAACCTGTCGGGAGATGAAAACAAACAAGCCGTATTTCTCGAAAACTTGGATGGACATTCATTGGCATCCACATATTACTTTCAAGAAAAAGTATCCAAAATCATAGGAAAATATGTAAATAATAAAGAAGCTTCTAAACTTTTATACAGTTTAGTAGAAACGGGAAATAACACGGCAAAAGCTATAAGACAAGACGGAAAACCTGTTTCTTTTGGACTAGCTTATGGAGCGTATCCTCCAAAAGTAGCTGCTACAATTAAATGTTCATTACAAGAAGCAGAACGAATTTTTAATATTTATCATAATGAGTTATATACGGGTATTACAAAATATCGTGAAGAATACGTGTTAAAAACTGCAAAAGAACAGGGATACATACATTTAGGATTAGGGTGCAGAATGTACACAGACGATGCAAATAGTGCAATTCGTACATTAGCTAATGCAACAGTACAGTTTTGGAGTATTTTAACTCTTATTGCAATTAATGAATTAAATTATCGAATCCAAAAAGAAGATTTAACAAAATGGATTCAAGTTACTTCTACCATTTATGACAGCATTTATACACAGGTATATAGAGACCCTGAATTAATTGCATGGCTTAATAAAAACATGATTGAAGTAATGACAGTACCATATTTAGAAAATCAAAGTATCCCTAACGAAGCTGAAGGCGAAATCGGAAATAGTTGGGGAAACTTATATAAAGTTCCTAATAACGCAACACCTGATCAAATTCAAAATATCTTATATGAGGAAGGATTATGAGTAACCCACTAGTTTATCAACCTGCACCAGTACCTGAAGACTGTATTTTTAAAATTAGTCCCAGTAGTTTTGCAAACTTTATCAATGCTCCACACAATTGGTACCGCAATGAAGTACTAAAAGAAAATCCGTTTTCTCATAATACCTCTAGTGTTATCGGCACTATTGTTCATTACTGTGCAGAATGCGTAGCTACAAACAGGATGGTAAATCCTGCAATCATTGAACAGTACATTAATATGTTAGAAGTACATGAAGATTATGATCCTCAAGAAGTTCGATCTAACTATCAAGCGATGGCTGAAACACTAGTCAATGACTATGTATTAGAAAATAAACGACAATACTTAGAGTGTGAATTCTCCGTAGCTACTAAAGTGGCTAAAGGACACTATGTTGCAGGTACATGTGATGTTCTACAAGGTTCTAAAGAAGATTGTATGCTTGTAGATTACAAAACATATAATTCAAAAACAGAACCAAAAAGTATTCCTTTATACTATAGATATCAGTTACTGACATACGCATTTGCACTACAACGTATGGGGTATAACGTTACTAGAATACGACTTGTATACGTTAATAGAAATATCGATGGAGGTATTAGTGAGAAAACAGGGAAACCTTTAAAATCTTATCCCCCAAAAGTAACAGTTTTAACTGAAACACTTACAGAAGAAGATTTTGATTTTATTCAAGGGTTGTTAGAACTAGCTGTAGATAGTTTAGAAGCAGCAAAGAAACACCCAGAATTATTACATGTAATTTTTCATGATCCTCGTCTTCGGAATAAAGACTAATAACTATGAAAACCGAAATTCCTCGTTGCCCTTATTGCAAATCTACGGATATTCTTAGAGATGCTTTTGCCGTATGGGAACCGGAAGTAGAAGGATGGGTATTACACAGTATCTACGATGGTTTTGTGTGTAACACCTGTAGTTCTGATTTAAGCCATCTTGAGTGGGTAGAGTATGCCCAAACTTTAAATTAAAACTAGGTAACAAAAATATGAGTAATGTAAAACTTTTAGTTAGTAGTCCTCCAGCATGGGGTAAAACAACTCTTTTAAAATCATTAAAAGACGTTTTAGTAATTTCTAGAGATGGTAAAAAATATCCGTTTCCTCAACCTCATGTAAATGTTCCTGACTTTACTTCTGCAGATCAGTTTATCGATATTATCGTAGAAGGTGTTGCTGCGTATGAAAAACGAATGAATACAGAACCTACTACTATTGCTTTTGATTCTATTTCGAAAGTCCTTCTAGATATTGAAGGTTATACTTTAGAACAGGTTAAATCTTTTCCATACGGTAAAGTAAATACGGAAATTAAAAAAGTAGTAGATTTCATTGAACGTGAGATGGCTCCTGCCTTCAACATTATACTAGTAAGCCACGCTTTATATAGTGAGGACATTAATGGCTATCAACTAGTTAACGCAGGGGGAAGCTACGGAAAAAAGGGAGGGATGCTATCAGAAGTAGATGAAGCAGTATTTCTTGAACTAAAAGGAAAGAAACGAATTGTGCATTATCGTAATCCTAAGATGGTTGCACGTACTACTGTTGCAGACCTTCCTGATGATGCCCCTATGGAAGAATTTGATCTACAGAAACATGTAGAGCTGCTTCAAGCTCAACAAAACAAGGCTTCAGAATGGTCGTTATAAAGTTTAGACCAGACCTTAAGCACCGTCTTATCGATATTCGACAAGATTCAGAATATTCAGATATTAAATCTGATATTAGGTATGGTCTTCGTTATATTGAGCAATTAGAAAAAGAATTGCTCAGAGTAGCTAAGTATATACCTAAAAAATATCGCCAGGACTATGGCGACTTTTCTTAAACAGGGTTGACACCCTACTTTCTCTGAGAGGTAACAATATGTCATTTTTTAAAGCAAGTAAAAAAGCGGAAGATATTAAGCAAGGTGGTAGTGCTCATATCAACAGTTCTGGTGTTTATCCAGTCAATATCATTGTACCTACTGTTAGTGTATCTAAAGGTGGTTCTACCTCTGTAGACCTGTTTGTAGAACACGAGGGACAAAAACAAATGATTTACGGTAATCTACGGATTACGAATAATGATGGATCACCTAACAAAATTGGAGCAAAAATCTTCAATCAGTTGCTGATTATTGCAGGTATGGATTCCGTAGATGATCCTGTAGAGGCTGAATTGCCTATCGGTAAAGAGGGTGCTATGAAGACAGTAGATGTCTTAGAAGACCTTGCAGATACCGAAGTTTATATGCGTATTCAAATGGAATACGGTAAATGGAACGGAGATATCAAAGAAAAGAAAGTTGTTAAAGGTTTCTTCCGTGCAGAAGACAAGGCTACTGCTGAAGAAATTGTAAATAACTCTGATACAGTAGGTAAAGGATACGCTCGTGAAGAGAAATACTTTTCTAATATCACGTATAAAGATGAAGTTACTCCCGAAGAAGTAGCTGAATGGATTAAAGCAGGTCGTCCTTCTGGTACTGCTTCTAAATCCTCTTCAACTGATGAACCTAGAAAAAAAGCTCCTGCTTTTGGTAAAAAGAAGCGTTTTGGCCAGAAGGTTGAAGAAACTACTGAAGAGTAGTAATTTCTGTTTGTTGCTCTACAAGGACTGTAGAGCACTTACTCTTACTGTTTAATATCTATGTGGACAACTATTAAAAGTATTGTATTAGCAGTAGCTTTATCTGCAATCGTTATAGCAACTTTATGGTTAAGTTATTTGCTTGTACCTATAGGTTTAGTCGTTTTAATTTTTCTAGCTATCCGTAGCTATTTTGAATATCAAAACACTAATCAATAAAACCGAATAGTTCTAATAGAGGTACAGTAAAAGCTTCTTCACCAACTTCCCAAGGCCAGTTACCACGATTAAATAACCCACCATATAAGATATTAGTATCGCTAATATCTTCAATATTTGTATTAAAAGCGTGTTCTACCATATAAAAACTTAACAGTCGTGCTTGAGTACCGTATTTAAGCTGTGCTCTTTTATCAGCTTTCTTTGTAAACATGCCAAAGATTATTTTCTGAATACGAAAGTAAAACTTTGTAAACATCAATAATCCCATATCATTAATCCATTGCAGTTCTTTAGATGTAGGTACATCATAATTTACAAAAGATTCTGTAACTTCTCCTAAAGTTAGGTTTCGATAGGCTTCTTTAGCTTTACTTGTACGTAAATTTTTAGGCATATCTTTCATCTTTTGTTTGTATAAAGCATACCTAGCAATAAAGTCACTAACCTGTGTTGCTTTATAAAGCAATTGATGTGGTTTAGTGTTTCGTGTCATATACAGATGTTGGTACGTAGGCTTTAAAAACTCCCATAAATACTTATCTGCAAAAGCTTCAGCTTTACGTCCTAATTGAGAACGGATAGAGTAAATATCTTCCTCTAATTCAATATCTTCAACGATACTTTGAAAAATGCCTTTGTCCACTAACTCTGCTACTGGATTTTGTGCTAAGTCTTGATCTAAACGAATGACTTTTAATTTTATTTTTTCACGAGCTTCTTCTGTCATTTTCAGATTAGCATCAAGCTCTCGTTGAAGCATATTTCTCTTATCTAAGTTTTTCTTATATTTAGATAATTCTGTCAAAGCTTCTGTCTGTAGTTTAGCGATTTCTGAAAGGGGAACACCTTTAATCCAAAGTAAAACGTTATTACTAATAAAGTTAGGAAGTAAAATAACTCCTGTTTTAACAACAATAAGCTCTTTTACAAAACTAACAACATCAGCCCAAAATTTACCTATATCTACTGATCCTGAGTCAGGGAAAAAGGTGTTTTGCAGTACCCATGTAAGACTGTCATTTACTCCTCTAACAGCACTTCCTACCATACTCTCTGAATCTTTAAGTCTAAGTTTTCTAAAACCAAAAATTAAATTTAGAAACTCTTTTCTAACGTAGATAGGTTTATCTCCCCAAACCTGACGAAAAGTTTCTTCCATTTCTTTAGGAATTAGCTTTGCAATTTCTGCAATTTCTTTATCAGTACTTGTTGTAGAGAACTGAATAAAATCAGAAGTATTTTCTGCGTAATGATCTACAAAATCTTGTTTCAGTAGTTCTACCACTCGATCATTAATTTTTAAAGAATTCGTCTTATCAATAGTCCCGCCAAACATACGTCCTAATGCATGATCAAAACGATTATCTCTAAGTAATAATTCTTCTTTATTCTGTTCTGCCATTACATAACGATAGCTGACAGTTCTTCCTGCCTCATCAATAATAGGTAAAAGGCTAGAAGTTTTATAAGGAGATTCTTCAAACTGTTTAAAGATTTTTGCGTTAATGCTTTGCTGCATTCGCTTTAACTGTTTTTTAGCTTTTTTATAATCTTCGGCACTATCAATCCCATCAACAATAGATTCAATATCCGTACCTTCAGCTTGTCGGCTTGTAAGAGAAACAATCGATTTTGAGAAAGAACTTAAAGTATTGTTATCATGAGTATACAAGTACCTTTCACCTGAAATTTTATCATCAGGGTCTTTAGATAAAGGCATTGTAGAACGAACATAGCCTAAAGCTTGTAATTCTGCTTCAGCTTCTAAAGGAGCAATCTTTACATCTCTATTAGGATGATAAGTTTCTCTTGTATACCCTTTTTCAGTTTGTACCTTATTACCTCCAAATACCGCCTGTAAGGAGTTTTCTTTATGAAGGTGATGGAATGCTAGGGTTGCAGCAATACCGTTATCTACGCCATCTACGGCGTTCTCACGCTCATATACATCTGCAGCTAACTTCCGTAGCTGTATAGAAGTATTTTGTAGACCGTATAACGTAGCTAACTCATCAATAAGCTTTTCAGCTTTTATCATATCTCCTTCTACACTTTTCATAGGTACATTTAAAAGATTTGCAATTACATAGGCATTCTTCATCTGCCCTGTTGTAAAGTCTTTTCCTAATGCCATGTACTTACCTAATCCTTTAGCCTGTTTTATATAATAGTTTTTAGCATCACCATAAGAACCTAATTCCGATTCAATTGCGGTAATACGCTCTTGAAGTTTTGTAGAACTACGGAAGAGTTCCATTAACATTTCTGGGGTATATTCAATATCAGCTTGGAGCAGATTGGCTATATCCAATTTTAGGAGTACTTTATAAAGTGCTTCATTTTCTTCATCCGAAACTTCGGTATGAAATTTAGAACGAATATGATCAACTACATTACGTGTTTCGTGTAATCGGGCTTGATCTACTGTCATTTTGGATATTTGTAATAAAGAATGCCAGACAGCATTATTTTCTTTTCTGCCTTGCATCTCTCGTACAAGCTTTACAATAAAACTACGTTCTGTAAGCCCTAGATTAAATGTTACCTGCCTAACCGCTTTTCCAAATTCCGTATATATGTGCTGGTCTAATAAAGCTGATAATGCATATAGTATTCTGCCAGGAACATGTTTAGGTTTAGCTTTTTGCCTATAAGCAATAAGAGGAGAAAGTATATTACTTATAATCTGATTAACTATAACGTTGTTGACGTTATTTAATACTGATAAAGGATTAAGGATAGATATTGTGTGCTTTTGTTGAACAGTGTTTAACTGGTCTACTAAATGTCGTAAAGCTTTATCTGCTTTTAAGTTATGAACACCATTAACCCTATCAACAATCAAATTAATAAGATCACTAAACCAATTAACAATAGCATCAAATAAGTTATCAGCTTTTTGGCGTTTTGGGCTTACTGTAATGGTAGAAAGCTTTTTAATGACTCTTTCATTAGTTAAACCGTATGCAACAAATTCATGCAGATAAGGGTTTAAACGTTTTTCTATTACATTTCCTGTTAAAGGGTCTCTAACCCTTCTAACTTCTGTTTTTGTATTATTAAAAATATAGTTATATGTTTCTTTTGCTGCCTTTTCTTGTTGTTCTGTAGGATTAGTTACTCCTTCAGGTAAAAAATTTTCCCATTTAAATTCTTTTTCTGCCTGTTTAAACAATCTTTGAATAGCATTTCTAATTCTGGTATCAGAATTAATACCATAATCAACTACTGCATGAACAAGTTCATGTACATATACTTCTTGTGCTGATTGAGTACTTCCGTCATTACGATTGGTAGAAGAAGTAAATAAATGAATATCCTGACTTTCATCCGAAAATGTTCTTTGTACACCAAAAGTATCTAAATCTGTTTCTGCTACTTTTAAATCAATCTCTTTATGGATTTTAGTGACATTACGAAGAACATCTAAAAGATGAGCCGTATGCTCGGCAGAGTCTTTTTTCCATCCAAACTTCTCTAAATAGTTAAAGATTGTTTCAACAGAAGTACTTGAAATCGTGTCTGTAAACAGTGTTCTAATATTATCAAAATCTACTGAACGATCTGCTGAACCTTTAGTGTCAGAAGGTTTATCTATCTCTTCTTTAAACAGATCATTAATTGAATCGTCTATAAAATCTTCTAAGTTTTTAGGCTTATTAGCCATAGGAAAAACGCCTTGAGAAGTAGAAGCGTATTGATTGATTGCTATATTCGGATAAGTTTCGTAAAAATCTTTTTTAGCTTTTGCTACTGCATCTTTAAAACGACGAAATTCAACCCCAAACTCTGGTATTCCTGAAGTTTTTATAATTGTTCGCATTTCTGCATGAATAGTTAGATCATTTTTTCCCTGTCTTAAAACGTTATTTGTACTTTCATAGACGTTATCTAAAATACTAAAATACTTAGATAAACCAGCAAAAGCTTGATTAACTTGAAAAGCTCCAATATCGGCATCTGCTAAAGAGTAAATAGCCGCATCATGAATATTTAGAGCAGTTGTAGTAGACAACATAGCTTGCTGTATAGCAGCATCTAAATTATGAATCATAGCTACTGCACCAGCTACGCCAGGGTCTGAAAAAGCGTATGTTTCTGCATAAGAAGTTAGTGAAGCAGAAAGTGGGGAAGTTTCAGTACCTACAGTATTTTTGATTTTTCGGGAATACCGCTGCTGGACTTTAAACGGTGCCCCGTAGTTTCTTTGTAACCCTCCCTTAATAACTAAAATAGCATCATCAAGTCCTTTTGACATTGGGCCTTTAGCTAAAGGCATATAAGCTCTTAAAGAATCTAAAATTTCTTCTAATTCTGAAATTGAAGGAAGTCTTCCTCCATTCTGTTTAATTTTTTCTTCTACTTGTTGTTGGTATTTAGCATTAAATACCTTAAACATTATCTGAAAAGCTTTGTTTATAGTTTGTTGAAAAACAGTGAAGCTTCCTAATTCTTCTTCAAGAGCTACTGAAAGGGCATCACCGTAAGTATTCCTAATTGCTTGTGTAAAAAGAGCATAGTCTCTTCTACTAAATGTAAAATTTTTAAGTTCGACATCTGGTTCCATGTCTAAAGGTTTTCCAATTGCTGTATTAACTCCTCGAAGAATTTGTGCAACTTCTTTAGGCTCTTGTGTTTTAGTTATAAGATCATAAAAAGTATCTACTGCAATTCCTACAAACTCATTTACGCTATTACCTATTGCTTGACCATAGTTTGTAGTCATTAAAGGAAATTTTGCTAAATCTCGTGCAGTTTTTTGAACTGCATCGTCAATAATAAAACTGGAAAAAATAGCTGATAATCCTTTTAACTGCCTGTCTCTATCAGAACCTTCTTCAAACTGTAAGTGGTTATGCCAAGACATTACTAAGCGTTCATATAAGTCTAGAGAGCCTAGCTGTGATCTCCATTCACTATAAGTATTAGCTTTGCCGTCTGTGTATACGCCGATTGCAGGTAAACTACCTTCTTTACCTAACAAAATCTGCATAATTCCCAAAGCTACGCCATTCGTAATACCGTCAATTTCTATTCCTAAATTAGTATCAAAACTTTTATTTGGATGATAAGCAGCTAATGCTACTAACCCATCTAAAGTATGAACACCTTCTCCTCCTAGTTTTATAGCAGCTCTAATTGCCTCTTGTGCTTCTGGCGAAGTATCTCCATTTTTAATAGCCGCAACAGCATCAGTAGTTAAGCTATAAATTTCTTTAAACCGTTGAAGACTTTCTTTTTCTGCTTTAGCTTCAATCTTAAAACCAAATGCTTGTGCTACAGCAAGCTTAAACTGTTTACGTAATTGGGGGGTATTAACAGTTGCATTGTAATTGGATAAACCAACCAAATGCCTAATATTTTTATCTCCTTGAGGATTGATTGGATTATTACGAATAAAAATTCGTCCTACTGTAGAAAGAAAATAAGATAAATAAAATTTTTGATCCGGTTTTTCTAAAGAACTCCTGAATTTTTTAAAGGATTCAAACACATCCCGAATTCGATCATTTTTAGCGTTAACCCCTTTACGCTGTGTAATATGTTCATTTTCAGGATCAGGATTAATTCCTAAAATCTCTTCTTGAATTTTTTCATCTAGTGAGAGCAGTACATCCGCTACATTGTTTTTAATTTCCCAAGGGTCTCTCTGTAGCTTCTTAAGAATTTTTTTAGTAGCTTTAGGCACTTTCTGTCTAGTCTTATTGTAAAACGCTACAACTTCTTCTACAGGATTAAAAGAAGGAGGACGCTCACTATCTGTAAGCTTTAAAGTATCTTTTAATGCATCAGAAATATTTTTTCTTTCTTCTGCTCTGTTACTTACTGTTCCTTGTACGTTTGCTTTTACCCGTACAAAAATAGTATTTCTATTATTTTTAGTATTAGTAGTAGCTCTAGAGGGAAAATCGCTATTAGGAATCTTAATCTGTTCTAGTACGTCATGCTCTAATAGATAAGCTACTCCTAACGCTCCTAATGAAACTTTTATTTTATCTACGGTATTACCATCAATAACATTATTGGCTTTATGAGTAAGACCTAAATGTTTAAAAGCTTCTTTACCAATACGATCAATTAATACTGCTTGAACTAGACCAGCATCTTCAAAACGTCTTTGATGTTCAGGAGATAAAAAGGCATCTTCAGGACGATCTAAAATCCTGTTTATATCTGCACGATTATTAAAAAAAGTAGCTTTAGCTTGAGTAGTTAACCAACTATATACTGCTAAATTTACTGCTTCTAAAACTAAGGGATCAAACCCGTACTGACCGTTAGGCTTAATAGTCAGTAGATACTTAATAGGATCAGTATAAAAATCTTTTTCTGCTATAACCGCATCATTGAATGATGCTTGATTTTTTAAGAATAAAAATAATGGTGTTTTTCCATCTTCACCATTAACAAACTCATCTAAAACCTTTCCTTGATTTTGTATACGATTTAATACAATAGTATCAGCATCTGTAAAACGCTCTCTAAAGCTCCGAGAAGCCTTATGAGCTAAAAACTCTGTTAGGGTCATACTACGACGTAAGAATACGTTTAAGTTCTTTATAGAGCTTTTAACGAAGTCTGAGAGCTTTATACCAGATCTACCGACAGAAATAGTATTTTTTAAGATAGTTTCCCCGATAGGAGATTTTTGTCGTTGTATTACCCTAACCTCTGTATCTGTTACTTCAATAAGGGGAAAAGTAACTTCGTATTCAGCAGGTACACTACCCTTAAAAGCTTCTTGTAGAGTGTTATTTCTTTTATTAAGGGTATAAGCTATAGCGTCATTTAGAGCTAATTGTATAGTTTCTACCGAACTATCAGGGTTTTCATACGCTTTAAAAAGTTCTTTTAAAGGTGTGTTACCTTCAAGATTGATTTTTTTCTTGATGTCCGAAATAACACATTTCATTTAATTACACCTGAACCAATAAGAAAGCCTACTATAGCAAGAAGTTCTTCATCTTCAACTAAGAGCTGTTGAAGGTTTTGTCGGTATTCTATAACTGTAGGAGTTTTAAGAATCGCTGCTTTTATATCAGAACCAGCTACTGAAGCAGGAGTAGTTATAAGAGTCGCTGCAACTATTGCAGTAACAATAGTACCCCAACTATTATTCCAACTACTTCCCCAAGATGTACCCCAAGAAGAGGCCATTAAATTGGCCCCCACTCATCTCCTTCTACACCTGTACCACCTACCGGAGTATCGTTTACATACTGGATATTACTATCTATCTGCCCTGATACAGTAAAAGAAAGATTATCCGTTTTAGTTTTTATTGCTGTAGCAGTAGCTTCTGTTGCTGCTGCTTGCAATGCAGCTCTATCAGCCGTTGTAAACCCACCACTACCACTATCGTAACTAAAGGCAATAACATGGTCAGGAGCAAAAATAAGAGTACCTCCTGACGTATCTACTAAGTCTACACTAGCACCTGTAGAACTATCCCTTCCATACCCACCAGATATAGTCAAAGGAACACTTGGAGAACTAGTATTCTTGATTCTGAAACTTG
>Ga0208161_1000548_pt1 | contig 21197 bp, 20 predicted proteins | sample CB_VirMetaG_3_FD_184538 | JGI IMG/M metagenome (GOLD analysis project Ga0208161, IMG submission 184538) | Freshwater to marine saline gradient viral communities from Chesapeake Bay - CB_1508_1S Viral MetaG (SPAdes) (version 4) | ecosystem: Environmental > Aquatic > Marine > Coastal | place: USA...
TTGCTGGAGGAAACGACTGGAAACAAGTGAGTGGTGGAGGTTCTCATACAGCAGCAATCAAAACTGATGGGACCTTATGGACTTGGGGTCTTGGATCTTATGGAAAGCTTGGAAACGCACAAACAATCAATAGTTCTACTCCAGTCACCACATTTGCTGGAGGAAACGACTGGAAACAAGTCAGTGCTGGATCTTTTGGTACAGCAGCAATCAAAACTGATGGAACCTTATGGACTTGGGGTAGTGGGGGTTATGGAGCACTTGGAAACGAACAAACAACCGATAGATCCACTCCAGTCACCACATTTGCTGGAGGAACCAACTGGAAACAGGTAGGTTGTGGATATTATAATACTGCAGCAATCAAAACTGATGGGACCTTATGGACTTGGGGTCGTGGGGGTTATGGAGCACTTGGAAACGAACAAACAACCGATAGATCCACTCCAGTCACCACATTTGCTGGAGGAAACGACTGGAAACAAGCGAGTGCTGGATTTACACATATGGTAGCAATAAAAACTGATGGAACATTATGGACTTGGGGGATAGCATTTTCTGGAAGACTTGGAAATGCAGTAACATCAGCAACCGGTGTATCCACTCCCGTCACCACATTTGCTGGAGGAACCAACTGGAAACAAGTGAGTGGTGGAGGTTCTCATACAGCAGCAGTCCAATCAGGCATCAACGCCGAATACCCACTCTCGTAAACATAAATACTTAAAAAAGACCAATGGAAATCGCACTTATTCATAATAACTCATTAGAACTTGGTCCTTTTGGAGCAAATGTTCGTTATATCAATGAAGAGTTAGAGGAACTTGAAGTAGAAGAAAGAATATCACCACAAAGTTTTTCTTCACTTCCTATTCATTTTAGTGATGGTCTTACTCATCTTTTACCAATTGAAAGAGTTGTTCCTGAAAATGATCCAAAGTATCATAATGTTGGAAACTTTACTTGGGAAATCATCACAGAAGATGAGGTTCCAGTAAAGGTTGTATTCACTTATCCAATTATAGATAAGACTTTAGAAGAAGTTAAAAATATTAGAAAGCAAGAAGTTGCTCCAGCAAGAAGAGAAAAAGAAAATACTACCATCACACTTACATTAAATAATACTCAAGTAGAAGTATCAACCTCAAGAGAAGAAAGACTTCTTTTAGCAAGTAAGTTAGCAGCATCTCCAGGTCCTCATAACTTTAAGTTCCAGAATACTTGGTTGGAGATTACTACGGAAGAACTTCAAACGATTATAAGTGAGATTGATGCCGTTGTTCAAGCAGCATTTGATTGGGAGTTAGCAAAACTTCAAGAGATTGATGCTTGTGAGGCCATTGATGATGTTTATGCTGTTGTGATTAGAGAACAACCACCAGAACCAGTAGAGGGATAAAATGAGCTTAGAACCAACTACTAACTTTAAAGATAGTAATGGTGTTGATTTAGGGAAAAAGTTAGTTACTAAAGATTATTTGATAAGTGTTTATCCTGAGATTGGAGATAAGATTGGTATTCCTCCAGAGTTGTGGGGTTGGGGTACTGCACTTGGTGGAGCACTCGGAAATGCAGAATCATCAGTTCATGTATCTACTCCAGTCACCACATTTACCGGAGGAACCAATTGGAAACAAACAAGTACTGCAAGACAACTTTCAGCAGCAATCAAAACTGATGGAACTCTATGGACTTGGGGACTTTCATCTGCTCGGGGAGAACTTGGAAACGCAAATACAACTAGTAGATCCACTCCAGTAACAACATTTGCTGGAGGAAACGACTGGAAACAAGTGAGTTGTGGAGAGTATGTTACTGCAGCAATAAAGACTGATGGAACTTTATGGTCTTGGGGTAATGGATCTCGTGGACAACTTGGAAACGCATCAGTAACCACTAACAACTCCACTCCAGTAACCACATTTGCTGGAGGAAACGACTGGAAACAAGTGAGTGCTACAGATCTATGTGTAGCAGCAATCAAAACTGATGGAACTCTATGGACTTGGGGCCTGGCAACTGGTGGAAGACTTGGAAACGGAATTGTTGGCATTTTTATCTATATATCAACTCCAATTACCACCTTTGCAGGAGGAAACAACTGGAAACAAGTGAGTTGTGGAGAGGGCCATACAGCAGCAATCAAGACTGATGGAACTTTATGGGGTTGGGGTTTTGGGAGTAGTGGAAGACTTGGAGAGGGAACTGTTGGTGCTCTTGTGTATATATCTACTCCAGTCACCACATTTGCTGGAGGAAACGACTGGAAACAAGTTGAGTGTGGAAGTTCTCATACAGCAGCAATCAAGACCGATGGAACTTTATGGACTTGGGGTCTTGGATCTTATGGACGACTTGGAAATGCATCAACAACCGAGGTGGTATCCACTCCAGTAACCACATTTGCTGGAGGAACAAACTGGAAACAAGTAAGTGGTGGAGCTTTTAATACAGCAGCAATCAAAACCGATGGGACCTTATGGACTTGGGGTAGTGGATTTTATGGAAGACTTGGAAATGCATCAACAACCCAGGTGGTATCCACTCCAGTAACCACATTTGCTGGAGGAACCAACTGGAAACAAGTGAGCGGTGGGTATTACAATTCAACAGCAATCAAATCAGTAGACTTCACATCATTCTAAATACTCCAAACACATCATAATCACACTATGAACCCTCTTGAGTTGGTCACAAAGACACTATATTCCTTTGATGAAAAAGAACTGACAACACAAGTTCTTTCAGCATTTGGAAAGAGAGCAGAAACTTTTCAGCAATATGATGATGTAGCAAAGATTTTCTTTGAGATAAAAGATTTCTCAAATGCGATTACTTATGGTGAAAAGGCATTAAAACTTGCTAAGTCAAAAGAAGAAAAATATACAACTGCTAAAAATCTTATCAACGCATATAATCAAAATAACTATCCAGAAAAAGCAATCACTCAAATCTCAAAAATCAAATCACAAAATCCTCAAGATACTGAACTTCTTTTAGAGGAAACTTTCTCATATTCTGCTCTCAACCAAAAAGAAAAATCAGAAAAACTTTTATTTGACCTCATCAAAAAACCATTACCAGAAGAAATAGAAAGAAAGGCATATCACAACTTATCAGGTCATTACTTTAGGAAAGATGATATTCACACAGGACTTCAACACTTTCTCAAAGCAGGAGAAGTAGAGGCATATAAGAACCGACAACTTCCACCATTTCCAAAGTGGGATGGAACACCAGAATCAGGAAGAACGATTTTAATTGATAGTCAGTGTGGTGCTGGTGATGAGGTTATTCATATTCGTTTTATGAAGCACCTAAAAGAACTTGGTATGAACCCAATCTGGACTTCTACAAGAAAAGAACTGGTGAAACTCTTTAACTATAATGGGTTTCATTCTGTTTGTATTTACGATGAACCAGAGTTTCCAGAGGATGCTTGCTGGGTTTATGCTCTTGCTCTACCTTATTATCTCAATCTAAAAGTAGAAGATTTGGGACAAACTCCTTATCTAAACCCACTACCAGAAAAAGAAGAACAATATTCATACCTAAAGGAAGACAAAAAGTATAAGATTGGAGCATTCTGGAATTCTGGTTCAGGATTTGAGCAGGCACATTTTCGTTCTATTCAACCAGAACCTTTGTTTGATATTCTCTCAAAGACAAAAGCATCTTTATATTCACTTCAACTCCCAGACCAACAACCACCAGAAGGATATAATGTAAAGACTTTTGATATTCTAAATCGTGATTTCACAGATACATTCTCACTCGTATCTCAAATGGATTTGGTGATTACTTCTTGCACTTCTATTGCTCATATCGCAGCAGCACAAGGAAAAGAAGTCTGCGTGTTTGTTCCTATTATGGAGTATTATCTCTGGACAAGTTCTACAGGAAAGTCTTGGTGGTATGGTGATAATGTCCATCTATTCAAGCAGAAGAAACCAAGAAACTGGGACGAACCTTTGAAACAACTGGGAGAGTTTCTCAATGATAGAGGAGTATAACCTTTCTTTTCTCAATCTAAATATCATTAAGAACACACTTTTACAAATAGAAACCAGTTCTCATGGTCTTGTAACCAAAGGTGTTTCTACTTACAATCACGGAATGCCTACTCTAATGTATCCAGAACTGACTGGATTGCGAAACATTCTTAAGCAATATGTTAGATTATATTGTAATAAGTATGGTATTCCACCACTCAAGTTTATCAATAGTTGGTTTAATATCTCACAACCAGGAAATAAACTCAAGGCACATAAGCACGAAGAAAGTATTATAAGTGGAGCATTTTATATTTCTGGAAAGACACCTTTGACATTTCCAGACACAAAAGTAACTCCATATCCAGGACTATTGGTTATCTTTTCAAGTGATTTAGTTCATTATACCGAAGAAGAAACTGAAGAACGGATTATTATTAGTTTTAACACAGATTATGAAGAAAGCACTCGTCACACTGGACATTAATTACAATCAGGAAATCACCAAGTTCACATATCCTTATATGAGGAAATATGCTGAAAAAATTGGTGCTGATTTTATTATTATTAACGAAAGAAAGTTTCCACATCTCTCCTGTAATATGGAGAAGTTTCAGTTGTATGAGATTGGAGAAAACTATGATTGGACTATCTTTCTAGATGCTGATGCTCTGGTTCATCCAAACTGCCCAGATTTAACAGAACTTTTTCCAAAAGATTATGTAATCTTCAATCGACACGATTATTATCCATTTCGTTTCAAGCATAATAACTATGTAAGAAGGGATGGAAGAAATATTGCTGCTACAACTTGGGTATGTATTTTTAGTGATTGGACAAGACATGCTTGGAAACCACACGACAATCCAGAACAATTCATAGACCAAATCAATCCTATGGATTTGGAAAAAAACTTTGGATATGAACCTCATCACATTTTGGATGATTACTTAGTCAGTCGTAATATCGCAAAGTATGGATTGAAGGTGGAAAGTTTTTATAAACTTATTCCACAGGATGGGAAAATGAACTACTGGTTCAATCACGAGTTCTGTGTTAGTGATGATGATAAGGTTAGACTACTTGAAATGTGGACAGATAAAATTGAGAAAGGTTCTTATAAAGAAGAACAACAAATAGAAGACCAACTCTGGGAATGGATGAAGGAGCAACTATGAAGTTTTTATTTTTAATTGGTTCAGCACTCAAACACTTTCAAGAAGATAAGTTTAGTGCCTATGATGAGCAACAAAGATTTGAACAGACTTTAGAAACAATTGAATGTGTTCGTAAAAAAGTTCCAGACTCATATGTAGTTTTATTTGAGTGCTCATCAAAACCTATTACGGAAGAACAGAAACAAATCCTAAAAGAAAAAGCAGATTTGTTTTTGGAGTTTTATAATGAACCAGTTCTTCAGCAAGTCTATGAAAATCTGGAGAAGAGACCTGAATTAATTACTTATGGGAAATCACTATTAGAAACCAGAGGATTATTAAATACTCTTTATGCAATCAAGAAACATAATCTTTTTAGTGATAGTCAAAGAGTATTCAAACTGACTGGAAGATATTTACTTAATGATGATTTTAATATTCAAGATTATCAAAGTAAGTTTCTTGAGAGCAAGTATGTGATTAAAAAATACGATTATCTAACAGAAGAACAAGAAAACTTTGATGATAAGGAACTTGAGAATGTATATGCCTATCTCTATGGAGCAAAAGGTATGATGATTACTGGTTTGTGGTCTTTTGATAGATTGTTATTCAATGAAGCAGTTGAAGCACTTGAAAGAGCATTTGTTTATATGGAAAAAATGATACAATTTACTGCTGGAACTGATGTCGAACATTCTCTTTATCGGTTCTTAAATAAAAAGAATATTATTAGCATTCCAAATCTTGGTCTCACAATGGTCAAAGGTATGAGTGGTGAGAATGGTGGTATATATCAAACATGAAACTAGCAATTTTTTATCATATAGGACAAATTGGTATTGGTGCTTTTGTTTATGTTAATCAGGTTCATAGATTATATGCTTCTGGATTAATCAAAGAAGCAGATTATATTCACTTTGGTGTGAATGGTAATCAAGAACTCTTCAATGTTCCAGAAAATACAAAGGTCGTTTATAATCAAAATCATAAAGAAGAAACAGAAACTTTGATGTCTTTAAGAGATTTCTGTAAACATAATCCAGATTATAAAGTTCTTTATTTTCATACCAAAGGAGTATCAAAAGAAAGTATGAATGCTGAAAGTTGGAGATTGATGATGGAATATTTTGTGATTGATAAATGGAAAGAATGTGTAGACTACTTGAATGAGTATGATGTTGTTGGAAGTAATCTTAAGATTTTAGGACCAACAACTTGGAGTGATGGAACTCAAACTTGGGAAAAAGCAGGAACTCAACATTTTGTTGGAAACTTTTGGTGGACAAATGCTTCTTATGTAAATACTTTGAATGATGAATTCTTGAAGAGTGACTTTAGATTAGACCGTGAGTTCTGGATTGGTACTGGAAATGGTAAAATGAAATCTTTATATCAACCAGAAGATTACGAACCTTATACATATTTTTATCAGGAGAAGGATTATGTTTCGTGAATGTGGAGAATGCACTGCTTGCTGTTCTTGGTTGATTGGTGATGCTTTTGGTTGGAAGTTTGGTCAAGGACAGTCTTGTAAGTTTTTAGAATGTAATGGTTGTGGAGTTCATAAAGCACGACCAGAAGTTTGTAGAGAATATCAGTGTGCTTGGTCTCAACATTTACTTCCAGAAGAAATGAGACCTGATAAGTGTAATGTATTGGTCTCTGTGGAAACTAATGAGAATGGTCAATATCTAAAAGCACTAGCAATAAATAATAAAGAAGTAAAAAGTGAAGTTAAACAATATCTTCAAAAGTGGAGTGAAAGTATGAACACTCCTGTAGTTTTTATAGAATAAAAGTCTTTTCCAAGAACTCCAAATGCCCACATCTTATAACTTTAGAGAAAACGGACTTGATTATAGTTTTGATGATATTTTTGTTCCTGCTGATATGTTCCGTGATGGAAACTTATGGACTTGGGGTCGTTCAAATAATGGGCAACTTGGAAACGGACAAATAAGCAGTATATCCACTCCAGTCACCACCTTTGCTGGAGGAACCAACTGGAAACAAGTGAGTTCTGGACTTGAGCATACAGCAGCAATCAAGACCGATGGAACTCTATGGACTTGGGGTCTTGGATCTTATGGACAACTTGGAAACGCACAAATAAATAGTAGATCCACTCCAGTTACCACATTTGCTGGAGGAAATGATTGGAAACAAGTGGATGTAGCAGCATATCATACCGTAGCAATCAAGACTGATGGAACATTATGGACTTGGGGGATTGGTTCAACTGGAGTACTTGGAAACGGAACAACAACAGGTAATAGATCCACTCCAGTCACCACATTTGCTGGAGGAACCAACTGGAAACAAGTAAGATGTGGAACTTATCATACAGCAGCAATCAAAACAGATGGAACTTTATGGACTTGGGGTGTCGCAACTAATGGAGCCCTTGGAAACACATTTACATCCGGAAATAGATTCACTCCAGTCACCACATTTGCTGGAGGAAATGATTGGAATAAAGTAAGTTGTGGGAATTATTATACAGGAGCAACCAAAACCGATGGAACCTTATGGGTTTGGGGTAATGGATTTTTTGGACAACTTGGAAACGCACAATCAATCAATGTATCTACTCCAGTTACCACATTTGCTGGAGGAAATGATTGGAAACATATTGAAGCCGGAGTTGTTCAGGTAGCAGCAATCAAGACTGATGGAACTTTATGGACTTGGGGTCAAGGTTCTTATGGAAGACTCGGAAACGCATCAACAACATTTACATCTACTCCAGTTACCACATTTGCTGGAGGAAATGATTGGAAACGAGTCAATGGTGGAACTGCTACCCATATGGCAGCAATCAAAACCGATGGAACCCTATGGGCTTGGGGCGCTAATAATTATTTTGGATTTTCTGCTATTGGACAACTTGGAAACGCACAATCAATCAATGTATCTACTCCAGTTACCACATTTGCTGGAGGAAACGACTGGAAACAAGTAAGTTGTGGAAATTATTACACTACGGCACTCACTTATATTGACTCAGTAATCTAAATACTCATAACAATCAAAATAGTATGAAGACATTATATTTTCTTGGAGGACTTCCAAGAAGTGGTTCTACATTATTAGGTTCAATACTTAATCAACATCCAGACATTTATGTATCACCAACATCTCCATTAGGTGATTTAGTGACTGATATTGAAAAAATATTTAATAAAATAGACGAGCAATATACTTTTGACCGCAAAACAATATCTTATAATGTCTATGAGGCAGTTCTTGCTAACTTTTATAATCATATTCCAAAGTCAACAATCCTAGACAAGCATAGATTTTGGGGTAAGAACCTTGATACAGTTCAAATGTTTCTTTCTAATAAACCAAAGATTGTTGCTACCTATCGTTCTATCCCAGAAGTTCTTACATCTTATATTTCACTCATAGAAAGAACAAAGCACGAAAATAACTTTATTGATGATCATTTGAGGAAAGATAATCTTCCAATCACAAATAATAATCGTGCTGAATATATTTGGAGATACTATGTTGCTCCATCTTATGAGAGTATGGTTTATGGTCTCACAAAATATCCAGACTGGGTTCATCTGGTAGAATATAATAGTCTTGTAGAAAATCCAGAAGCAGAGTTGAATAAAATCTATGAGTTTTTAGAAGTTCCTTCTCATACAAATACCTTTAATAATATTGATAATGCTTGTGGAGAACAAAAAGATGAGGCTTGGGGATTAAAAGACCTTCATACCATTCGTCCAAATCTATCCAAAATCTCACAAAATCCTATTGATGTAATAGGAGAAGAGAATGTAAAACTTTATTCAAAATTTGACTTATGAAAACTCATTTGTTAGTTGTTCTTCAGTCACATTCAAAAGGAAATCGAGATGATAGTCATACGAGGTATTGTAATGCTCCAAAGATAGAAGTATCATCAAGGTGTATTTTTTCTGTGATTGATAGTCTTAATTATGCTCAAGAACAATATCCTGATTATGAAATAGAACTCCAAATCTTTGATGACCACTCAGACCAAGAGTTTCTAGATATTCTTCAGTCACTAATTGATAGGGCAAAATTTAAAATTAATCTAACTCATATTGGGACTTATGGAATAATGCCTTCAATTCTTCGTTGTTATGAGCATGGTAGAGATTATGGAAAAGATTGGGTCTATTTTATTCAGGATGACTTTCTTCACCAACAAAACTCTGTTGAATTGATGATAGATGCTATCAATCAGTTTAGTTGTAATCTAGGAAGACCAGCAAGTATCTTTCCTTTTAATAAACCAGCAGAGTATCATTTACCAGAAAATACTGCGGTTCTTTGTAATCTTGTTGTTGGTAAAGATAGATATTGGAGAACTAATATTCACCCAGCAGTAACTTTAATGACTCATAGTAGTATCATTAAACAAAACTGGGATTTATTTTATAAGATGGGAACTAGTGAAATAAGTGAAACGATGGAGATGGAGAGTATTTGTAAGATTTATTATGAAAGAGGATATTATTGCTTCACTCCCATTCCATCATTAACACTTCATCTACAAACAGAATGGGATAAAGACTTTTTTATTGATTGGAAATCTTGGTGGAATGAATATGATTTGGAGAAATTAAATGAAAATTAATGTATATTTGAGACACTGCTACTACTCAAAAATTCAAGAGTCACCAGGAAAGCAAAGACCTTCTTGGTGGAATAAGGAAAAAGTATTCCAGAACTTTAAGAATACACTTAATCCAGAAACAACAAATTATACAATCATCTATGATGAGCATTATGGAAAGATAGAAGATACTTTCCTAGCACAAGAGAATAATGTTCATACTATTAATTGTGGTGGAGAAGCAAAGAGTTTTATTGAAACTCTAAAGTATATTCAAACTCAAAATCATTCAGCAGAAGACATCATTTATTTCTTGGAAGATGATTATGTTCATCAACCAGGATGGGATAAAGTCCTAATGGAGGGATTTACACTACCAGTTTCTTATGTGACCTTATACGACCATAGAGACAAGTATGGTGAGTATTATGCAGAGTTTCGTACAAAAGTTTTGTTTACAGATTCTATTCACTGGATAGCAACACCATCAACCACAAATACTTTTGCAGTGAAGTATTCAACTCTCATAGAGGATTTTTATACTCACACTAAATATTCTACAGGTGTGGAACCTTCAGCAGACCACCAAAAGTTTTTAGAATTATCTCAAAGAGGAAGAGTTCTTATATCTTCTATTCCTGGTTATTCTACACATTCTCACGCAGACTTATTATCACCTTGTGTTGATTGGAGCACATACTTATGAACATTACACTATACGCAATCGCAAAGAACGAAGAGAAAAATATTGAGAAGTTCATTAACAACTCAAAGAAGTTTTCTCATACTATTGTAGTAGATACTGGAAGCACAGATAATACAGTTCAATTACTCAAAGATGCTGGTATTGAAGTTTACGAACATCCACAAACAAGAGAAGAGTTTGATTTTTCAGTAGCAAGAAATCAAGCACTTTCTTATGTTAAAACTGATTGGGCATTTTCACTTGACTTTAATGAAGACTTAGATGAGTTCTTTCCAGAAGGTCTTGATGTGATTGCTGGAGAGTTCACAGCATTTAGACACGAACGATATGATAAGGTTGGAGATGAAGAACCAACTTTAGGTCAAACTGCTCACACTCGTTTTCATAGAACCAAAAACTATACTTGGACAAATGCTGTCCACGAAACTCTAGTCTTCATTCCAACTGAAGAACATTTGAATGAATCTACAGTTGATACTACAATTAAGATTATTAAGAGTATTCATAATACTATAGACAAACAACTTTTATATCTGTCTATCTGCGAAAGAGAGTTTGAAAAGGATAAGTCGAATACTTATTATCTTTGGTTTATTTTCAAGCACTATTTTGAAGTCAAAAACTTCAATAAAGCACTTGAATTTGGTCAAGAATATCTAACTCTTTCTAAGGCATACTTTGACCCAACAAGAATTGATGTGTTCATTATGTGCAGTATTGCTCTTATTAATACTAAAGATATTCAAAGAGCATCGAACTATGCTTTCCATGCTCTAAGTGAAGCAATGAATATTGGTGGTAATGTTATGGGCAAAGCATTTACTCATCTACTCAACATCGGTAAACTCACACAGAACTCAAATATTATTGTCTTTGCTTCTGGATTTTCTCCCGAAACTATAAGTTCAAAAGAAAGAACTGCTGCGATTGATAAACTATTCTTGACTAATCTTGATGATACTCCAGCAACTGCTTGGTCTGGGCATCGTCAGTTTGCCGAATGGTTAGTGTCTTATATGAAACCTGAAGTTATAGTTGACCTTGGTGTTGATCATGGATATTCATCATTCTCATTTGCTCTTCCTAGGGTAGGACATGTTTATGGAATTGATAACTTTGTTGGTGATGATTTTATAGGAACAGAAGATTTGGGATTAAAATATGATTTTGTTATGATGAAACGAGAGAAACTTCATCTTCAGGATAATCTAACTTTCATTAAAGGTGATTTTAATGAGGTTGCTCAAACTTGGGATAAGAAGATTGATATTCTTCATATTGATGGTAGTCACCACTATGAAGATGTGAAGAAAGATTTTGAAACTTGGAGTAAGTTTGTAAATGATGATGGAGTGATTTTATTTCATGATACTTGTGTGGAAACTCATAATGGCAATGAATATGGAGTAAAGAAGTTTTTTGAAGAAATTGATTTACCTAAAGTAACCTTTACTCATTGTTTTGGTCTTGGTATTGTTTCTAAAAATGCTCAATTAATTGAATTGATTAAAACGCAATTTAATCTATGAAAATAACTATACCAATATCAGTTGGAGAATTAATTGATAAGATTACAATTCTTGAAATCAAATCTATGTTTACTGATAGTGAATATGTTTTGAAAGAATTGGAAGAACTTAATTTAATCAAAAGCACTCTAACTCAATATACTTTAGACTGCGAGATTAGTCTTAAGAAAGTAAATGAGCAACTTTGGAAAATAGAAGATAAAATTAGAAAGTTTGAAAATGAGCAAAGATTTGATAATGAGTTTATTGAACTTGCTAGGAGTGTTTATAAATTAAATGACCGCAGAGCAGAAATAAAAAAAGAAATCAATGAAAGATGCGATTCTTCTTATCGAGAAATAAAAGTATATTCATAAAAAACAATTAAAAACATATCTTATAAATACTTAAAACACATCAAGTTCAATGGCAGTTGCTGTAGTCAATTTAACTCTTGAGAAAGGAACTGATTTTGATGCTAAATTCAAAGTGTTACAGGCTGATTCTAGCGACTACACTTTTAGTCAATACTATAGTGCTAAATCAAAAATAAGAAAATATCCATCTTCACCAAATTATAAAGAATTTAAAGTTGACATATTAGGTTCAACTGGCGAAATTATAATTTCTATGGCAAAAACGACTACAGAACTTTTAGATTCTGGTAGAAATTATTTTGACATTCTTGTCACTGGACCTGCTCAAAATCTAAACGGTATAGGTATTACTTATTTTACTACAAAAGTAGTTGAAGGTTCAATTATAGTTTCTGATACTGCATCAAGATGACAGACTTCAATGTTCGGCTTAAACAAAAACAATCTTATAAAATTATCAGTTTGCAAGGAGGACTTCAAGTGCCAGCAAGACTAGAAGATCTTATTGATGTTTCTGTTGATTCGACCAACAAAAAAGATAAGTATGTTTTGATGTATGATGACACTTTAAATAAATATAAGTTGGTCAATCCTGATGATATTCTTACTGCAGCAACAAATGAACCAATTCAGCCTGGACTTCCAGCTGAATTTGATGCCCAATTATCGACTGATCTCGACAACCGTATTGACCTTGATGCCGGAACATTTTAATTAAACTAAATATTTAAAAATAAATATAGAAACAGAAATGACTGCACCAATACTTCAGTTTAAAAGAGGTAATGCGGGCATAGCAGGAACAGTTCCTGCACTCCGCCCAGGTGAACCAGCGATTTCATTAAACAACTTTGATTTTTTTATTGGCATAGATACCTCAGTAGCAAACAATAAATTCTTTGGATCCCATCGTTATTGGGAAAGAGAAAATGAAACTACAAACGAACCTCTAAAGTTAAAACTTGTATCTGATAACGGATCAGAATCAGTTAACCTAAGAGCACCAGTAGGTCTCGCAAATACTGTCACTTACACACTTCCAGCAACCGCGATTGGATATAGTGGAAAAGTACTATCAACAAATGAAGATGGTGATTTATCTTGGATAGACAGAATTGATGTTCTTGGTGTTGAGCAAATTGTTATTGGAATTGGAACCTTTACCAATAATGTTGCATTTACTACAACTACAGAATCTACAAGTTCTACCACTGGTGCAGTAACAATTGTTGGTGGTTTAGGAGTTGGTGGTACTTCATATTTTGGTTCAGACTTAAATGTAGGTGGAGATTTAAATGTAACTGGAACAGTATCATTTGGTGGTGGTGCTGGTGCAGATTTCTCGGGTATTACTACATTTTCAAATACAACAGACAATACTTTAGGTGACCCAGATACGGGTGCTGTTCAAATTGATGGTGGTTTAGGTGTCGATAAGAATGTAACCATCGGTGCTGGACTTTCAGTTGCAGGAGATTCATACTTCATTGGAACTGCAACCTTCTATGGTGGACAGATTAATCTTGGTGATGGTGGTGGAGACATTATTAATATTGATGGAACAATTAGCTCCAACCTAGTTCCAACAACTGATGCTACTTATGATGTTGGTATTTCTACTTTGAACTGGAGAAATGCACACTTCTCTGGAATTGGAACTTTTGAAGCTGGTGTTGATGCAAATGATGTTACGATAGGAATTAATGCTGCAAATGAGATCAATACTTCTACAGGAAATTTAATTCTTCACTCTGCAACTGGAGTTGTTGAAGTTGCAAATCACCTAGATGTTATTGGTGATTTAGATGTAACTGGCAATGTTTCTATTGGTGGAACAACAATTACTCTCCGTGGCGAAGAAGTTTTCATTGAGAACAAAGATATTGTTCTTGGATATACTACTTCAGTAACTCCAAGTGATACTACTGCAAATCACGCAGGTGTTGCGATTGCGTCTACGGAAGGAGCACCATTAGTATCATTCACCGCATCTGGTATCAACACTCTTCCAGATACTTATAAGCAAATGATGTGGTTCCAAAGTGGAACTCTTGGATTCTCAACTGATGCATTTGCCTTTAACTATGCTGTTGCGATTGGAACCACAACAATGGCTGACGGTATTCGTCTTGCTGTTGGTTCTAGTATCACAATGACTGATGATACTATTAATGCTACGAGTGCAAACTTTACTAACTTAAGTGCAACTAATATTACTGGTTCACTTACTGGTACTATTTCTACTGCAACTCGTGCAACATTAATAGACACCACAGGAACTTCTGATGATGCAACTTATTATGTAACCTTTGTTGATACTTCTGCTGGAGAAGAATCGGAAACTTTAAGAGTTGGTACTGCTCTCGCTGTTAATGCTTCAAGTGGAAATGTAACCTCAGGTGGAGATTTAATCTCGGGAAGTGGATATCTTGCTGCTAGTGATGGAACTCAGTCATTACTTATGGCTGACTCTACTGGTGATGTAACAGTTACTGGTGATTTGACCGTTACTGGAAATGATATTAAATCTTCGACTGCAACTGTAATCACTCTTTCTGGTTCTGATGCTGAATTTGCAAATAATGTTGATATTACTGGCGATACAACTACTGCTCAGTTAACTATTGGTACTGGCGTAGCGGTAACACAATTCTCTGGTTCAGTATCCACAGGAACTTCAATTTCTTCTGTTCCAACCTCATCTGCTGTTATTGATTATGTCGAATCCCAGATTGGAGCTGTTGACTTAGAACTCAGCATCAATGCTGATAGTGGCGGTCCAAGCACAGTTAATACTTCACAAACATTAACTATTTCTGGAACTCCAAGTGAAATAGAGACTTCTGTTTCTGGACAAACCATTACAGTTGGATTGCCTGATGCCGTAATTGTTGGCACTTCACTAAGTGCTCCTACAATTAAAACTGCTACAATCCAGCATTTAAATGGAACTCAAGCAGCAACTATTGACATTTCTGGTAACATTGTTGCTTCTCACAATCTAACTATTAATGGAGATCTTTATATCCAAGGATCAACAACTCAAGTCAATACACAGACATTAACAGTTGAAGATAGACTGATAGAATCTGGAAAAGTACAAAATTCTCCACCTTCAGACTCAACTTGGGATGTTGGTATTCTCTTCAACTATTATAAATCTAGTGTAAATAAGAGAGCTGGTGTATTTTGGGATGATAGTGTAAGTAGAATTGCGTTTGCCGCAGAAACTACGGTTACTAATGATTTTGATACTACTCAGGCAGATCCCCTAGTTAGTGTAACCACTTGGGCGCCAATTGAAGTCGGTTCTCTTTGGGTTAATGATTGTGCTGGACAGTCTCAGGTCATTTCTTGCACTGGAACCGAAAGATTCCTCGAAAATATTACTGTTGATGCAGGAACTTTCTAAAAAATAAGTTAGTTCATATAAATACACCCAGGAAACTGGGTGTATTTTTTTATGTCTGAAGAAGATTTAAAATTGGTTCTAGCAAAGTATCAACAAAAAGCATTTGAAATGTTTAATAAAAATATTGTATTAGAAACTCAAGTTGAAACTTTAACTTCAAAAGTAAATTCATTAACAACAGAAATAGAAAAACTTAAGAATGCTAAAACAAGAAAAAAAGTAGAAGAAGAATTTCAATAAATAATAAAAACTCTTATATAAGAGTTCTGCGGTAAATACCATAATGAGGTTGAATGGCTGATCCAAATATTAGGATAAAAAGATCTTCAGTTCCAGGTAAAAGACCAACGGTAGAACAACTACCTTTAGGGGAACTAGCTTTAAATACTTATGATGCTGAATTATTTGCACGCAGAGAAAGAGTAGGGATAGGCACCGATATTGTAAGATTGGGTGCCGGTGCAACAGTTACTAATATTCTTTATGTTACACAAGACGGAAATGACTCCAACACAGGAAAAAAACTTGGAGACGCAAAACGAACAATTGGAGCAGCACTCACATCAGCAACAACAGGAACAATTATTAAAATTAGTGCTGGATCTTATGTAGAAAATAATCCTCTTACAATTCCAGAACAAGTATCTATTGTTGGAGATAGCTTAAGAGAAGTATCAGTATCTCCGCAGAATGCAGACCAAGATTTATTTTATGTATCAAATGGAAATTATATTGCAGAGATGTCTTATACTGGCACTCTGAATAGCGGAAAAGCAATCTTTGCATTTAACCCAGACCAAATAGGATATTTTGATCAATCACCATATGTTCAAAACTGCACAAACTTCATTCCAAATAGTATTGGAATGAAAATTGATGGCTCAGATGCGATTGGACCACTGAAATCTATGGTCGTTGACAGTTACACCCAATACAATCAAGGTGGTATTGGTGTTTCTATTACTAACGAAGGTTATGCTCAGTTAGTTTCCATCTTCACTATCTGTAATGATACTGCAATTTATTGTGGTAGTGGTGCTGCTTGCGATCTCACAAACTCTAACTCATCATTTGGTAATTATGGACTAGTTGCTGATGGAATTGGGCCACTAAAATATACAGGAATCGTCACCGAATCTGCCGCAGAAAATTCATTTGAGTTTGTATTGGATCTAAATGTCCCAACATTGAATATCGCAAGTGCTACTTATGATAATGTAACTGGCATTTTAACAGCAACAACAGATAATCCTCACAAGTTTTCTGTTGGAATGGGAGTATCAATTGTAGGACTTGCGTTTACCTGCCCATCGGGACCAGGAATTGTGACTTATCCATCTGGCAATAAGGGTTATATCTTTGAAACTGTAACAGTTGCTCCTGGGAGATATGTTGATTCTTATAATTTAATTCAATTAAATAGACAAGAAATCATTGACGATTCTTATGATGCAATAGCTACAGCATATCCATCATTTGTCAATCCAAGTCCAGATAAATGTAAGAGAGATATTGGATATATTGTAGATGCTGTTTCTACCGATGTTAGAGATTTTACTAGCAAGAATACATTAGAAGCAACTAGAGCATATTTTAATTCTGATGGAACTCTCCTAATAAATGGCGTAGATGGAGAAGTGCCCCAGACGATAGTAGGATTTACTACGGCAAGATATTTAATGAAACTTGCTATTACAAATAATCTTACCAACAAAGATTTGTCAATATCTCCAGATCCATTAACTGGTGACAACACTGATCCTGCTTCTTGTGCAGATGTTCAGTCATTCATTGATAATTTAATTTCAATCGTGACTACTAGACTAGATGCGGGCAATATCAATGGAGTAAATGAATTACCTGCAGTTTCTATGGCAAGCACTACTTTTAGTGTATATGTTGGTGTATCTACATTATCTCATACTTATGATTCTGGTGGAACTGTAAATATCAATGCAGTTCGCCCATTTGATGGTCAGGTAATATACTTTGATTCTTTATATTATACAGTCGGTGGAGTAACTATAAATTCTGGTGGAAGTGGATATTCCCAGAATGTTGATATTACTTTTGATGATCCAAGCGAACCTTGGGGAATTCCTGCTACTGCTGTGGGCGAAGTCAAAGATGGAATTGTGACTAAAGTTGAAATGGTATCAAATGGTAGAGGATATACAACTATACCATCTGTAACTTTTGCTACTCCTGATGTTGGTATTAATACTGCAACCGGAATAGCAAACTTAATTCCAACATATTATGTAATTGAAAGTTCAACTCCAGTTTCTTCTGGAATTTGTACCATAACTATTACAGATAATGTTCCTTATTCTGTTGGAGTTGGCACTGAAGTTCCCTTTTTCAAACAAAGTCGTGTGTTGGCTTCAGGTCACTCTCTTGAATATATTGGATCTGGGACAAATATTGCAGGCGCTCTTCCACAAAATGGAGGTGTTCCAATTCAAGATAATGAAACTGATTCTCGTGGTGGTGGATTAGTCGTATTTACCTCAACAGATCAGGCAGGAAACTTCCGAATTGGCGATGGCGTTGTGATCAATCAACAAACAGGAACAATCAGTGGAACATTCTATTCTAAGAGTTTGTTTTCCACAATGACACCATTCATTCTAGCCTTAGGAGGAGATTGATATTATGGCATTAGCACTTAATGTATTCCAAACAGTTACCGCAGTAGTTTCGCAAAGTCCAACTGTAGTATATACTGCCCCAGTTGGATATACGGGAGTTGTTCTTTTAGCGCAAGTTGCAAATATTGGAACAGCTTCCGAAGATGTAACATTAGTTCATCGCAGAAGTATTACGGATACTGAAATGTTAAAACAGTATCCCATTTCGTCAAACGATACTGCAAATCTTCTTGCTGGAAAATTAGTATTAGAAAGTGGTGATAAGTTAGTATTATCAGGAAGTAACGGAACAGATTTAAAATTTATCGCAAGTATTTTAGAAACCCTCAACTAATACTATAAAGAACAATGGCAAAATATATCAGCAATCGTCAAAAAAATCTTAGAGTTGGTATCAGTTCTTATACAGAGAACGATACTGTATTGCAGGTTATTGGAAATGTTGGCATTGGAACTACCAACGCAACTAGAGATTTAGATGTTGCTGGTGATTTGAGGTTAAGGGGTGCTTTATATGATACAAATAATAGTTCAGGTTCTTCTGGGCAGATTTTAGTTACTGTGGGGAGTGGGACAACTTGGACGACTATTGATAATATTTCAGTAATAGAAGAGATTATTAATACAACTTTAACTGGTATTGCAGTTGAAGAAGAAGGTGTTGGTATTGGTACGACATTTACTTCAATTAATTTTATTGGTCTTGGTGTAACTGCAGCTGCAGATGGAACTACTGCCAATATTACTTTTACTCAACAATCTGGTCCTCAAGGTATCCAAGGCACTCAAGGTACTTCTGGATCTCAAGGTACTTCTGGATCTCAAGGTACTTCTGGATCTCAAGGTACTTCTGGATCTCAAGGTACTTCTGGATCTCAAGGCACAACAGGTTCACAAGGAACTGTTGGATCACAAGGCATACAAGGCACTCAAGGTACAACAGGTTCGTCAGGAACTGATGGTTCACAGGGCACTCAAGGCACTCAAGGCACTCAAGGTACAACAGGTTCGTCAGGAACTGATGGTTCACAGGGCACTCAAGGCACTCAAGGTCTTCAAGGCACTCAAGGTCTTCAAGGCACACAAGGAACTATTGGATCACAAGGTACACAAGGTGTACAAGGAAGACAAGGCACTCAAGGCACTGTTGGACATCAAGGAGTTCAGGGAGTCCAAGGTTCTACTGGACCAGTAGCAGGCTCTGCATACCAAGTTGTTTACAAAGACGGTTCTAATAATCCAACAGGTTCTGCAAACCTAACTTTTGATGGAACTGAGTTAGTAACATATGACCTAACAGTTCTTAATAATACTGATATTATTGGTAATTTAAATGTTGATGGAAATATCACAATTGGTGGTACAACAGCACAATTAAATACACAACAACTTACAGTATCAGACCCAGATATCATTCTTGGCTTAGGAACTGATTTCTCCCCAACAGATATAACTGCAAGTCACGGTGGTATTGCAATTGCATCAACAGAAGGAACTCCACTTGTAAGTCTTTTAATTGGTGGAGAAGCCAACCCAGACACATATAAGAAAATTATGTGGTTCCGTGGTTCTGATATTGGTGCAGGAATTACTGATGCTTGGTTATTTAACTACGGTGTTGGTATTGGAAGTACTCAAGTACCTAATGGAGTACGACTTGCTGCTGGTGGAATGCAAGTCACTGATACAACAATAACAACTCCACAATTAAGTATTTCTGGTGTATCTACTTTCGGTGGATTAGTAGAGTTTGACGGTTCTTTAAGAGACTTTTATGGAAATGTAGGAACTGATTCTTCGGTTCTTATTTCTACTGGTGCTGGTGTTTCTTGGGCGAATATTCAACAAGTATCACTACAAGGACCACAAGGTGTTCAAGGCGCTCAGGGACTTCAAGGTACTCAGGGCACTCAGGGAAATATGGGATCTCAAGGTGTCCAAGGAACTCAGGGCACTGTAGGTTCACAAGGAACTGTTGGATCACAAGGTCTACAAGGAAGACAAGGCACTCAAGGTACTACAGGATCACAAGGAACTGTTGGTTCACAAGGTGTACAAGGCACTCAAGGCACAACAGGTTCGCAAGGAACTGTTGGGTCCCAAGGAACTGTTGGATCACAAGGTGTACTAGGTACTCAGGGAACTCAGGGCACTATAGGATCCCAAGGAACTATTGGATCACAGGGCGTACAAGGAAGACAAGGCACTCAAGGAACTGTTGGATCACAAGGAACTCAAGGCACAACAGGTTCGCAAGGAACTGTTGGGTCCCAAGGAACTGTTGGATCACAAGGTCTACAAGGAACTCAAGGTCTACAAGGAAGACAAGGCACTCAAGGCACAACAGGTTCGCAAGGAACTGTTGGATCACAAGGCGTACAAGGTGTACAAGGCACTCAAGGTACTACAGGATCACAAGGAACTATTGGTTCACAAGGTGTACAAGGCACTCAAGGCACAACAGGTTCGCAAGGAACTGTTGGATCCCAAGGAACTGTTGGATCCCAAGGAACTGTTGGATCCCAAGGAACTGTTGGTTCACAAGGTGTACAAGGAAGACAAGGTACTCAAGGTACTACAGGACCCCAAGGAACTGTTGGTTCACAAGGAACTGTTGGTTCACAAGGTGTACAAGGAAGACAAGGTACTCAAGGTACTACAGGATCACAAGGAACTGTTGGTTCACAAGGAACTGTTGGTTCACAAGGAACTGTTGGTTCACAAGGAACTGTTGGTTCACAAGGAACTGTTGGTTCACAAGGAACTGTTGGTTCACAAGGTCTACAAGGAAGAC
>Ga0208161_1000549_pt1 | contig 21194 bp, 19 predicted proteins | sample CB_VirMetaG_3_FD_184538 | JGI IMG/M metagenome (GOLD analysis project Ga0208161, IMG submission 184538) | Freshwater to marine saline gradient viral communities from Chesapeake Bay - CB_1508_1S Viral MetaG (SPAdes) (version 4) | ecosystem: Environmental > Aquatic > Marine > Coastal | place: USA...
AGGTTATTCGAATCGCTCTATGCGGCTAGGCACAATTCGTCGAAGTATCTTCTATTCGTCGAACAATGCGTCCCCTACCCCGTCCGCTTCCGAAAAAGCCGGGCATTATATCACGGAATTTTGCTTTACGCTAACTGAACAATGCGTGTAGCATCTCTTTATGCCATTGATTACGAGATCAGAAGCAGCAAGAGCGCTGGGTGTGACACCGGAGGCGGTCTATGCGGCGGTGAAAACGGGACGCTTGCCGGTGGTGCGAACAGCGGACGGTCGTGAGCTGGTGAACAGCGAGACCATGCGCGAGCACTGGGCAAAAAACACGCAGCGGCGCATAGGAAGAGGTCCAAAGCCGCCTGCTGGTCAAAAAATGTTTCCGGCAGCAAGGCCGAGGATGGCGAAGACGGAGGAATCGATCCCGGACTACGACGAGTCAAGGGCTCGCACTGAGCACCTGAAGGCTGAGCTGCTGGAGCTTGACCGCAAGCAGAAAGAAGGCGTTTTGGTAAAAGCAGAAGAAGTTGAGCTGAAATGGGTGGAGATTGTGACGTTAGCCAGGACCAAAATCTTGGGCATACCAACTAAGGCAAAGCAAAGGATCCCGGATCTTGATACTGAGGCTGTGACAACGCTGGAAGATATTGTTCGCGAAACGCTGGAAGACCTGTCTGAGAGTGTGTCTGATGACTGAAGACAACCTGCTGAGGCTGGAGCGTGCGGCATATCGGGCGTTTAAGCCGCCAGAGAAGCTGACTTTGAGCGAGTGGGCGGATCGTTATGCGTTTTTAAGCGCAGAAAGCAGCGCGGAAGGCGGCAGATGGCACACTTTGCCGTATCAAAAAGGAATTATGGATGCAATAACGGATCCAAAGGTCGAGCAGGTGACTGTGATGAAGAGCGCGCGGGTGGGGTACTCGAAGATCCTTAACCATGCAATTGCGTTCCACATCCACCAAGATCCATGCCCAATCATGCTGGTGCAGCCGACGATCGAGGACGCGCAGGGGTATTCAAAGGAAGAAATTGCGCCGATGTTGCGCGATACGCCGTGCTTGAAGGGGTTGGTGAGCGAGTCGAAGGCGAAGGATGGTGCGAACACGATTTTGCAGAAGCAGTTCCCTGGCGGGACGCTGAGCATGGTTGGCGCCAATAGCCCGCGTGGCTTCCGGCGTGTCAGCAGAAGGGTGGTGTTATTTGACGAGATCGACGGTTACCCAGCCTCTGCGGGTGCGGAAGGCGATCAGATCAAGCTTGGTATCCGACGGACTGAGTACTACTGGAACCGCTCGATTGTGGCTGGTAGCACGCCGACAGTTAAGGATTTCAGCCGCGTGGAGCGCATGTTCCTGCAGACGGATCAGCGTCGTTATTTCGTCCCGTGTCCTGATTGCGGTCATATGCAGTACCTGAAATGGCCGAATATCAGATGGACGGATGGCGACCCGAGCACAGCGGGGTATTGCTGCGAGTCATGTGGCGTAATAATTCCACATTCTAAAAAGCGTTGGATGGTGGAGCGTGGCGAGTGGCGCGCTACGGCACCGGGGAATGGAAAGCATGTGGGGTTCCATATTTGGGCGGCTTATTCGTATAGCCCGAATGCGACGTGGCCGAACTTGGTGGAGGAATTTCTGGATGCGAAGAACGATGCAGAGCAGTTGAAGACGTTTGTGAATACGGTGCTGGGCGAGACGTGGGAGGACGAGTATGCGTCGAAGGTTGGTGCTGACTCCCTGCTGGAGCGCGCTGCTGAGGAGACGTATCAGCAATATGTGCCACCGGCTGAGGTGCTGGCTTTGACGATTGGATGCGACGTGCAGGATGACCGGTTGAGCTTGAGCGTGTGGGGGTGGGGCCGCGAGGAAGAGGGCTGGCTGATTGATCGGGTGAAGATTTACGGAAGCCCGTCGCGGCCAGAGGTATGGAAGCAATTAGACGAGATTTTGCAGAAGCCTTACGTGAATGAGGCGGGTGAAGAGGTGAAGGTGATGTGTTGCGCGATTGACTCTGGCGGTCACCACACGCAGGAGGTGTATCAGTACAGCCGTGAGCGTGCGGCGATGGGTGTGATTGCGATTAAGGGTATGTCGCAGAAGGGCAAGCCACCGTTGGGTAAGGCGACGAAGGTGGATGTGGACTACAAGGGCAAGGCGTTAAAGAAGGGGGCACAGTTGTTCCCGGTCGGCGTGGACACGGTGAAATCGCTGTTGTTTGGGCGGTTGAAGCACAACGATCCTGGGGCTGGATATTTGCACTTTTTCCCCACGATCGGAACGGACTATTTCGAGGAGTTGACAGCCGAGAAGCAGATCTTGAGGTTTAGGAACGGCTATCCCGAGCGAGTTTGGGTCAAAAAGAGCCAAGCACCCAATGAGGCTCTGGACGAGATGAACTATGCGTACGCGGCATTGCATCGGCTGTACCAGAAGATGGACAGGAGAACGATTTGGGATCAGCTTGAGCGGCGTGATGAACCGAAGCCGAAGCGCGCGCGTGCCAGTGCTGTTCCAAAGCGGAGTTTTGTGAAGCAGTGGTGAGTTACGGCGCTAAAGTACCAAGAAGCCTGAAGTTAGAGGTCGAATGGCGATTCCACCGTCCATAACAGCCGGGGTGGACGTGGTGTGGACCGACGTTGCGACCACGGATATTTTCGGCAATTCTGTAACGAGTGCAACTCATAATTTAACGTATTATTTCCGGTTGAATACGGCCGGCGAGGGTGTCACGGCGACTGGCACCACATACGGCGATGGCTGGCAGGTGACGATCCCTGCGGCGACTAGCGCCGGGATGAACGCGAGCACTGGCTGGTATTTCCAAGCTGTGTTGACCGCGATCAGCGGCGGTGCGGTCACTGAGTACAGCAGGGGGCAGATCGAGGTTCAGGCGTCGCTTGCGTATGCAGGATCTCCTGCGGCATTTGATGGTCGGACGCAAGCGCAGAAGGATTTAGACGCTGTTCAGGCGGCGATTAGGTCGCTGATGACGGGTGGAGCGACGCAGGAGTACCGGATTGGTAATCGCAGCCTGAAGCGATATGACCTAGCTGATCTGCTGGCGCTGGAATCACAGTTGAAGGCAACTGTGGTTCGCGAGAATAAGGCGAAGATCATTGCATCGGGTCTTGGCGACCCGAACAATTTGTTTATCCGTTTCGGTAACGGCTGATGGGCATCCGCACCAACATTTTGCGTCGTATTGGCCTTCAGCCGATTCCGAAGGCGCTGCCGCCGGTGCGCAGGCGGAATTATGCAGGCGCAATTATCAGTCGTCTGACAAGCGATTGGATGGCGACGCAAGCGAGTGCGGACGCTGAGATTCGCACGAGTCTGCGGAAGCTGCGTGACCGCAGCCGCGAAATGGTGCGAAACAATCCGTACGCAAAGCAGGCAAAGCGGACAACGCAGATCAACGTTGTCGGCAGCGGCATCAAGATGCAGTCACAGGTGACGCTGCTTCGCGGAAATCGTCGAGACGAGCGTACAAATAGTTTGATTGAGCAGAAGTGGGCGTCTTGGTGCCGCGCTCAGCACTGCGACGTAGCGGGGCGCCATAGCTTCCACATGATGGAGTGGCTGGCGATTGGTGCACTGCCGGAATCAGGGGAGGCGCTGTTCAGGATTGTGCGCAGGCCGTTCGGCGGTGGAAAGGTGCCACTGGCGCTCCAGATGCTTGAGGCTGATTATCTGGATGAGGAGTATCAAGGCCCAACCCTCGCCGATGGGAACGAATGGCGGATGGGCGTAGAGGTCAATGAATGGGGCCGCCCGGTGCGGTACGCCTTCCTCACGCGCCATCCAGGTGACTACTGGTTCCAGAATGCTCCGCAACGAAACGAAAAGCATGTCTTCCTGCCGGCGGAAGATGTCATCCATTTGTTTATCCCAGAGCGGCCACAGCAACATCGTGGCGTGCCGTGGTTCCATCCTGTGATGTCGGACGCGCATCAGCTTCAGGGTTACGAGGAGGCTGCTGTGATCCGCGCGCGTGCGGGCGCATCGATTATGGGCTTTATTACCAATCAGGAGGGCGAGCTTACTGCTGATGACGTTGAGAACGAGCGTCGGATCAGCGAATTTGAGCCAGGCATGTTCAAGTATCTGATGCCGGGCGAGAACGTCACGGTGCCGAGCATCGATTCGCCTGACCAACAATTTGAGATGTTTGTGCGCAATAAGGTGCGCAGGTTTGCTAGTGGTTTTGGGTGTTCATATGAAACGTTGAGCCGTGACTTTAGCGATACGAATTATTCAAGCAGCCGGCTGAGCTTGCTTGAGGATCGTGAGCACTGGAAGGTGGTTCAGTCGTATTTGATTGAGCATTTTCATATGCGAGTGTTCCGCGAGTGGCTGTCGCTTGCGGTGCTTGCTGGTGAGCTGCCGTTTGATGACTTTGAAGCGCGTCCTGAGCGTTATGACACACCGCGTTGGATGGCACGCGGCTGGGATTGGGTTGATCCGCTGAAGGAAGTCAAGGCTTACCGCGAGATGGAGCAGGCGGGTTATATGACGAAGGCGCAGATTGTTGCGAAGCTTGGCGGCGACTTTGACGAAAACCTGGCCGAGATAGCGCGTGAGCAGAAGGCTGCCGAGCGCTTGGGCGTCGAATTAGATCGAGACATTATTGAGCAGCCGATGCTTCCGGCTGATCAACCGCTACCGCAGGAGGAAGGCTGATGGGCGCGATGCCAACGGATGGAATGAGAGAGGAGGCGCGGCGTTACCGCGCTTGGAAGGATGAGGGTCGCAAGGGCGGCACTGATGTTGCTGCTCGTCGTGCAGGTCAGATTCTTAGCGGCGATGAGCTAAGCGACGAAACGATTCGCACGATGAGCGCATGGTTTGCGCGTCATGAGGTCGACAAGCAGGCTGAGGGCTTCAGTCCCGGTGAGGAAGGGTATCCGTCACCAGGAAGGGTGGCATGGGCAGCCTGGGGAGGTGATCCAGGTAAAACATGGAGTGATGCACTTGTGGCTCGTATGGATTCGGATCGAGAGTTGACGGCTGATTTGACTGCGCCACAGGTGCAGTTGTATGAGGCTTATGAGGAGATTGCGGAGGAGCTTGGCCAGTTTGGCCAGGATGCCGGACCGCATGGCTCGCATTACATGGCCGAAAGCCCGTTTGCGGGTGACGGGATGGTGTGCGCGAATTGCGTGTTTTATGCAGGACCACGTGCCTGTGAGATTGTGAGCGGTGACATTGCTCCTGAAGGCGTCTGCAAGTTCTGGATTATTCCTGAGCGCTTGATGGAAGAGTCACCCGATGCAGAGGGTGGTCGTCCTTATCCGAACGAGCATGCGGCAAGGCTGCGTGATCCTGGCCAGTACGACCGTTTCCGTCGCCGTAACAATGCTGCGGGTAAAGGCGTTGATTTCATTTTTGGGATTAAGACCGGAGAAAGCGGCGCCGAGTTGCAGGCGATCAGGTTCAAGCTGAGTGAGTTCACTGCTGCTGAAGCTCGCGCATGGTTGAGTGAGCGCGACTATGAGCCGCTCGAATTTGAAGAGGCAACAGGCGAGCGCTCTAAAGTGGATGAAATTGAGGTCGAAACGGTGACCGAAAAACGCGCTGCACCTGATGCGCTTAAAGAGGGTGACTTTGTTTCATGGAACAGCTCTGGCGGTCGCGCACGCGGTCGTATTGAGCATGTGATGCGCGAAGGCACCCTGGGTGTGCCCGGCACTGAATTCAGTATTGATGCAACGGAAGAAGATCCTGCTGCATTGATTCGGATTTATCGCGATGGCGAGGCAACTGAGACGATGGTGGGCCATCGGTTTAGCACCTTGACCAAGATCGATCCGATTCGCGCGACAGAGGGCGGCAAGTTCCAGCGGTCGGAAGTGACCTCATTCCGTGCGCTGGACGACGAGCGGAGCTTTGAGTTTCCTTTTAGCTCCGAGTATCCGGTGATGCGGTACTTCGGCAACGAAGTGCTGAGCCACGAGATAGATGCAGCGAATTTGAGCCGTCTGAATGACGGTGCACCGCTGCTGTTCAACCATGATCCTGATCGCGTCGTCGGCGTTGTTGAGCGCGCTTGGGTTGATGGCAAGAAGAAGCGTGGCTATGTGAAGGTGCGCTTCTCGCGCAATAAGTTTGCGCAGGAAGTGCTGGATGATGTCCGCGATAACATTTTGCGCGGCATCAGCTTCGGCTATTCGATCGACAAGATGGAAGAGCGAGGCGATGACTTCGTGGCTACTCGATGGTCGCCTTACGAAGTCAGCGTGGTCTCTATACCTGCTGACCCTACGATTGGAATCGGCAGGTCTCTAACTGATGAGACCGTTGTTCAAGCGGCCCCAGCCGCATCACCAACACCTGAACCCGAAATGGAAAACACTCCAGATCTGGAGGTGATCCGGTCCGAGGCCGTCGAGGCCGAGCGTACCCGTATCGCCGCCATCAGTGCACTGGGCGAAAAGCACCAGATGCAAGACCTGGCACGCGAACTGATTGATGGTGGTCGCACTATCGATGAAGCTCGTGCTGCTGTCCTTGAAAAACTCGGCACTCAACCTGTGGAACAAGTCATTCGCTCTGCTGACGTCACCTCTAATGACGTTGGCCTCTCCGACAAGGAGACCCGTTCGTTCAGCTTCGCTCGTGCGCTGAACTATCTCGCTAACCCCAGCGACGCTTCCGCTCGTCGGGCTGCCGAGTTTGAGATCGAAGTCGGTAAGGCTGCCGCTCAGAAATATGAGCGTGCCTCTAACGGCATCGTGATCCCCAACGAGGTGCTGCGTCGTGATCTGGTGGTGGGCACTCCTACCGCTGGCGGCAACCTGGTGGCTGATGAGCTGCTCGCCGGCAGCTTCATCGATCTGCTGCGCAACCGTCTGGCACTGGCTCAAGCTGGCGTGACCATGCTGACCGGCCTGCAGGGCAACATCAGCATTCCTCGTCAGACCTCTGCTGCTACTGCCTACTGGGTTGGTGAGAACGCTTCTCCGACCGAGAGCCAGCAGGCAATCGATCAGGTGAACATGACGCCCAAGACCGTGGGTGCTTATGTCGACTACAGCCGCCGTCTGCTGCTGCAGTCCTCGATCGACGTGGAAGGCATGATCCGTAACGATCTTGCTCGCGTGATTGCTCTTGAGCTTGACCGCGCTGCCATCTACGGCACCGGCTCCAGCAACCAGCCTCTGGGTCTGACCAATACCACCGGTATCGGCAGCCAGACCATCACCACCTACGGCACCTTCGCTGAGTACATCGGCATGGAAACCGATGTGGCTACTGCGAACGCTGACGGTGGCAGCCTGCGTTACATCATCAACGCTGCTGCTCGCGGTGCTCTGAAGTCGACCGCCAAGGATGCCGCTGCTGTGGCTGCTGGCTTCGTGTTCGAGGACAACGAGATCAACGGTTATCCCGTGATCGTGTCCAACCAGCTCCAGAACAACGACGCCCTGTTCGGCGACTTCTCCATGATGATCATGGGTATGTGGTCTGGTCTGGATCTGACCGTTGATCCTTACGCTGGTGCTACTGCCGGTACTGTCCGCGTGATTGCTCTGCAGGACGTGGATGTGGCTGTTAAGCAGCCTGGCGCCTTCTGCCTCGGCACCTGATCATGAGGATCGAGATCCTGCGTCAAGTCATGATCTCGGGGGAGCCAGTTTCGGCTGGCTCCTTTGTCGAGGTCGGTGAGGCTGACGGCAATCTGTTGGTTGGTAGCGGCAAAGCTGTTGTGGCACCTGCCGTTGAGAAGCCCGCACCTGTTGAGGTGACGGAAGAGCCTAAGCCTGCTCCTGTTCCGGCTAAGCCGGCCAAGAGGGCTAAGACTGTGACTTCTGAATTCCCTACTAAGGACTGATCATGGCCATCCTTTCTACCGGTCTGGAAAAGCTCCAGCATTTCGCTCTGGCTCCTACCGCTCAGCGCACCGCCAACCTGAACGGCACCGCTGTCGACATGAACGATTACGAGGGCGACCTTGTGATCATCCTTGATGTTGAGGCTGGTGGCACTTCGACTCTGGATGTGAAGATCCAGTCCAGCGACACCTCTGGTGGTAGCTACACCGATGTGACCACTGTGTTCAACCTTGACGGCACCGAGCAGGCTTCTGCTGCTGTGGCCTTTGCTCAGGTGAGCACTTCTGCTGACAAGCAGTATCTGGTGTTCCCTAAGGGTGCTGCTAAGCGTTGGATCAAGGCTGTGTCGACCACCTCGACCTCCACTCACACCTACTCCATCAATGGCGTTGGCGTGAAGAAGTACGCCTGATAGGCGTACACACTGAGCCCTGGGTTGCTTCGGCGGCCTGGGGCTTTATGCTGTTTACATGGCATTCACTGAAGACCTAAGCGTATTTCTCGCTGATTTCGGTGTTCCGATTTCGGCTGGGTCTGCGAGTGGCTTGGGGATTTTGGACATGCCGAGCGAGATGATCGCTGATGGCGTGGTGATGACGACCGATTACAAGGTCACCTGCCTCGCGAGTCTGTTTGGCGATTTGCAATATGGCGCTGGCGTGAACGTCGATGGGCTGCCGTATACGGTGCGCAATGTTGAGCTGCTTGATGACGGCAAGTTTTGCGATCTGATGCTGCAGCGCAGTGCGGCGCCTGCCTTGGCTGCAGTGTCGCCTGCGGTGCTTGACGGTGATGGGGCCGATACAGAGAGCCTAGTTATCCTTGATGCAGGCGGTCCTGGGACCGTTTATATCGACGGTAATGTTCTTGACGGCGGAGTGCCATGAGCGACACGATCACCCGATTCAAGCTTCGTAACGGTACTGCGGCGCAGTGGACCGCAGAAAACCCGATTTTGCTTGAGGGTGAGGTTGGCATTGAGACTGATACGCGCAAGTACAAGGTCGGTAATGGGGTGAGTGCGTGGTCGGCGTTGCCGTATTACATCGAAGGCGTATTGGCGCGCGGTCAAGCGAGCAAGATGACGAGCGGCACGATTGCGATTGCAACTGCTGGCACCTATCAGAGCACTGGGCTCACGGCGACATTTGATGCTGCCAGTGATTATCAGGTGGTGCTTGGCACTTCGGATGCGTTTGGCCTGAAGAACGATAGTGGCGCAACGAAGCTATTTCAGGTGATGGCCAGCATGGACGCATCTGCGGGCAACAACCATACGCTGGGCATCAGCCTTGCCAAAAATGGTACGGCAATCCCACAGTCAGAGTGCAGGGCCTTTACTGGCTCCAATACGCAAATCACAAAGCTGTTTTGTTTTTGGATGGTTGAATTGGCTAATGGAGACGAGGTTTCGCTGTTTGTGGCGAATCACAGTGATACAACGTCGATCAGCTTCCAACGCGGCCGCATAAGCGCAATAGAAGTGAAGGCATGATGAGCATGGACCGCGACACCTTCAAAAATTGGGTCAAGGTCATGCAAGCGTTGGAACAAGCCGGAAAGACGGATAGCTACATTTATTATCGAGCAAAATCAATTGTGACCAAGCAGGTCGACCCTGGCGCGTTTGGTCCGCTTCCGAAGCGAGGATTCAATGACAACCAAGCGTGAGCGCATTTTGCGCACAATTCAAGACAGGCTTGCTTTGACCCATGGAGTGGAAGGCCGCGTGTATCGCAGCAGGGTGACTGCGATGCAACGCGCGGAGTCACCTGCGATTGTGATCGAGCCGATCAGTGATACGCCAACGCAGAACACGAGCTTGCCGACCCTGGATTGGCGGATGCGTGTGCGTGTGACGGTAATTGTGCGCGGTGATGTCCCGGATCAGCTTGCGGATCCAATTATCGAGAATATGCACGCTCGAATGGTTGCTGACTTGACCTTGGGCGGCTATGCGATTGACGTACAGCCGGATGAGGTGACGTTCAACATGCTGGACGCGGACCAGCCTGCAGGCGTAATTTTCAATGATTATATCGTTCAATACCGGACTAGCGTTGCCAGCCTGGCCACTTAGAGTCTGATAAGCCACTGGATTTACAGTGATTGATGAGTTTCAAGGGCAAGGTGGCTCGTACATCCTTGACCCAGAGACAGGCATCCGCACTCTCGTTAAGCGGACGCTGCCACCTGTTCCACAAGAGGTAATTTCCAATGCCCCTTCTAACTCGGAAACGTCTGATTCTGCTGGAATCGGAGGGAACCTACGGGACGGATCCGACTCCGACCGGCGCCGACGCGGTTTTGGTTCGCGATCTGAACATCACTCCGCTGCAGAGTGATGTTGTAGGTCGTGATCTGGTGCGCCCTTATCTGGGTGCATCTGAGCAATTGCTGGCCAACACTCGCGTTGAATGCACCTTCAGCGTTGAGCTTGCTGGTTCTGGCACTGCTGGTACCGCTCCTCGTTACGGCAAGGCTCTGCTTGCTTGTGGCCTGAGCGAAACCATTGTCGCTTCTACTAGCGTCACCTATGCACCTGTCAGCGCAAGCTTTGGTAGCTGCACCATCTATTACAACATTGATGGTGTGCTGCACAAGGTGACCGGTGCTCGCGGTACGTTCACCATCAACGGTGCTGTTGGCGAAATCCCCACAATCGATTTCACCTTCACCGGCATCTACAACACCCCGACCGATACGGCACTGCCCTCGGTTACCTACGGCGATCAAGCCACCCCTGTTGTCTTCAAAAACGGCAACACCACAGGCTTCGAGCTGCTGTCTTACGCCGGCTGCCTGCAGTCTGTGTCGTTTGACGTGGGCAACACGCTTGTCTATCGCGAGCTGGTTGGCTGCACCAAAGAGGTGCTGCTGACCGATCGCGCCAGCACCGGCAGTGTGGTTCTGGAAGCTGTGACCATGGCAACCAAGAACTACTTCACTGCTGCCCTGAGCGATGGCACTCTTGGTAACCTGCTGTTCCAGCATGGTCAAACCGCTGGCAACATCATCGATTTCGCCTCCACCCGAGTTGATATTGGCGATGTGAGCTACAGCGACCAAGATGGCATCCACATGCTGAACATCCCGTACACCTGCGTGCCCAGCACTGCAGGTAACGATGAGTTCAGCTTGGTCTACACTTGATCTGGATGCAGACGGATGAGCGGGGCCGCTAATGCGGCCCTTTTTTATTGGGTGTATGCTGTTGCAGTATCGCGTTCATTACGCATGGCATTTGTCCGTAAAAAGGTCAAGATTTTTAGCTGGCCTGTGTCGATCGAGGAGCCCGCTGATGGCGGCACCTTTGATACGGCTACTTTTGATGCCAAGTTCAAGCGCGTGGGCCGCAAGGAGTTTCAAAAGCTTGGCGAGAAGGGCGAGCTAGATCTTTTGAAAGTGATCATGGTCGGCTGGGACGGCATTCTTGACGAGGAGGGCAAGGAAGTGCCGTTTTCGCTTGAGGCGATGCGTGAATTCACTGATGACCCTTATTGGATTCGCGGCGTGCTGAAGGCTTACACCGAGACCTTTGAAGGCGGCCGCCAGGGAAACTGAAGGATGCTGCCGTCTACTGGGCAGGCGGCGGCAAAAGGGTAGAAGATAAATCGGGCGAGGACGCTGCTGCATTTGGCATCGTCCTGCCCGAACAGCCGAAGGAAGAATCGGCTGATTTTGAAGTGTGGGATGAAAACTGGGACATTGTGATGATGTTCCTGCGCATGCAAACGCAGTGGACAACGACAATGGCCGGCTACATGGGGTTGCGATATGACGTGCTGCTGTGTGCTGGCGGGTTGTTTGACCTCTACAATGTGGAGAATCGCCGCGAGATGCTTGAAGGTCTTCAGATAATGGAGGCTGCAGCATTAAGCGAATTGGCTAAGGGCTCGGATGGCTAGCAAGCAAGTCAGCGAAATTCTTGTCAGGCTTGGCATCCAAGGTCTTCAGGGCCTGGACAAGCTGAAGAGTTCGTTTCGCGAGCTTGAGAAGTCGCTTGGTCCTAGCGCTGCAACAATTGAACGTGCTCGCGAAAGTATTATCGCTTTCGGCCGAGAAGGCAGGAATACTGAGCAGGTCATTAAAGGTCAGATTGAAGCGCTGAGAGGGCTTCAGTCTCAGACGGAGCGCGGTTCTACTGCTTGGGCTGAGCTTGCTGGCGATATTGAAAGGTTTCGTCAGGCTTCTCGCCGCACTGACGGTGAAATTCAAGTATTAAGGCAGAGCATCTTATCTGTTGCGGCAGGCGCAAATCAGTCGCAGCAATCGCTGCGCTCTTATATTGCTGACCTTGGTCGACTTCGAAATGAAGCAACAATTACAGGATCTGTCTTTAGCGCTCTTGGCGGTGATATTGCTGAACTTACGGCAAGACTGCAGCAAGCGGAGGCTCAAACCACTCAAACGGGTCGGGCATTTAGGAGTGTACTTGGCCAAGCGCTTGCTTCGACTGCCGCCGGAGCACGCATACAACTTGCTGCGTTGAAGGATGAAATAAATCTACAACGTGAATCGATGGAAAGTATTGATTCACTTGCTGCTAAAGAGCGAAATCTTAAGAAAAATAAAGAAGAACGTGCGGCAGTAGAAGAAAAATTGAATCGTGCCCTTAGAAAACAAAGCCAGCTTACTTTTCAGGAGTCAGCTCGTGCTGGTCGCGAAACTGTGCGATCTGCTGCCGCCGCTTTTGCTGATCCAGAGTTTTTGCGAAATATAACACCCGAGGCGCTTGACAAGCGATTAGGTGAACTCCCGAACACTACTGCTGGCCTTAATCAGGGGTTATCAGAGCTTTCGCAGCGCCTGGCAAATACAACGCGCAATACCACTGATTATTTGGTTGTTGCCATGCAAATGGCCGGTATGCAGCGGGAGCTGACTGCGGTCACGCAAGGATATGCTCAAGCCTTGCTCATGGGCATTCGCACTGGCACCGTTGCGCCCAGTGCGCGGAATTTACAAGAAGTTATAACAGCCTTGCGAGCTGAGATGTCTCAGCTTGATGTAACGACATCTGAAGGTGCTCGCGCATATGCAGAAAACGCAAGCCAAGCTCGTGCTTTAGAGCAGCAGCTTAAGGGTCTTGCAAATGCTTATAGGCATGTTGGCGATATGGCGGCGCAGGCTGCCACCGCCGAAACAAGCGCAGCCACGGCTCGGATTACTGCGAATTACCTAAATCGTGGTTTGGTTCGCCAGCAAGAGCAGGCGATGGCAGAGCTAAATCAGCGCGTTAGGGCTGGTGTTGCAGCAACTCCGCTTGCATTGCCTGCTGCTGGTGAAACCACAGCAGCAGGAACCGGCCAGGCAATTAGCGGCGGAGCACGTCGTCTCACTGGAGCCATTGAGACAACATTTGATATATCCGGTCGCAGGATGGCCAGGACCATCGGGGAGCGCTCTGGCTATTACAATCCGCCAACTGCCGCAACTGGTGCTGCTGCTGCAGTAGGTCAATCAGCGGAGGCTATCAATCGCGCTAATAAATCGTACAGCAATTTATTGGTCAACTTGCGTGAAGTGTTACTTTCGTCTGATAAGAGTATTTCTTCTCTTGAGCGGCAGCGTTCAGCTTGGATGGCCTTGCGCCAAGCTGTTGATCCCGCTTCTAAGCAGTTTGCAAATTCAACCAAGAAAATTGAAGCACTTGATGTAAAACTGGAAAAATTACAAACGACGCGCCGTCGCTTAACCACAGGCCAGGCGGTTCAGTCCGCTGGCGCAATTATCTCTGGTGGTATTTTTGGCGGTCCTGAAGGCTTTGTCGGCGGCCTTGGTGGGTTTGCTGCTGGTCTTGCAATTCCGGGGCTTGGCCCTGTTGGTGGTGCATTTGCGGGTGCTGCTGCTGGTGCACAGCTTGGTGGCTTGAGGCAAGCAGCCGGTGCGGCTGCTGAATATGCAGCCGAAATCCGCAGATTGCGGCTTGCCCTGCAAGGCGTTGTTTACAGCTTTGAAGATTACAGGTCAGCTCTTGGAGCAATTGAATCGGCTTCACAGCAATTTAACATTCCAATTCTGCAAAGCACGCAGCAATTTACCAAGCTGGCGGCTGCCGTCGTTGGATCTGGCGGCACAATTAAAGACGCTGAAAACACTTTTAAGGGGCTTAGCGCTTCCGTCCTTGCGACTGGTGGCAGCATTCAAGATGTCAATGGAGCGCTTGTCGCTGCCGCTCAGGTCTTCAGTAAGGGCAAAGTAAGCGCAGAAGAGCTGCGGGGCCAAATTGGCGAGCGATTGGCGGGTGCTTTTGCTTTGTTCGCCGAATCAAGCGGCAAGAGCACAAAAGAATTAGACGCAGATCTTCAGGCTGGTGAAGTCACGTTGGCACAGTTTGTTCAATTTGTTGAATTCTCTCTCAAAAAATACGGGCGTACTGCGCAAATTATTGCTGACTCACCCGAACAAGCCGGTGCGCGCTTGGATCTTGCGCTCAAAAATCTTCAGAAAAACATCGGCAATGCGCTTGGCCCTAGCGGCGCTGCCTTCCAGGATTTTGCCGCTCGCTCAATCCGTGGTATTGATCGCGTAATTAACAAGCTGATCGAGCTAAGAGCCATTCAACCCGGCGCTGGCTTCTATCAGGAGCAAGTGCTTGGAAAGCGAATGTCGATTGAAGAGCTCGAGACTGCACTGCTTGAAGCTGGCAGTCGCGAGACGGCGTTGCGGAAAAGTGTTGTTCCGGGGCTTGGCTTTATGGCTGATTTGCTCCCGGAAATAGCGGAAGCCACCAAAAAGGTAAAAATCCTTGAAGAAGCGCTTGTCAAACTTCGCTTAGATGAAAAAGAAACTAATAAGGAAAGAAAACAGCGCCAAGACGATGAAGCGAAGGCCGAAAAAGAAAAACTTGGCCAGCAGTACCTGCAAGCAGTAGAACAGCGGGAAGAATCGCTGTTTGACGCCCGCCGCCAACGCGAAGAACAAATTGCAAAAATCAGAAAAGATGCAGTTGAGCAAGCAGCGCAGATTGAGCGGCAGCTTGGCGATGAGCGGCGTCAAATTGAACGGGATATTGAACGCACTCGTCGTGAAATGGAGTTCGGCGCTGGCGAGATAGATCGCTTGCGTCGGCTTGCTGCTGGCGAAGACCCTGAGGTTATTGAGGCTGAACGTAAGGCTGCAGAAATCAGTCAACGCGCTACTGAGGATCGCATCAAGATTCAGGAAGACCTGCTTGACAAAGAGCTTCAGCAGCAACGCACAATCGCAGACTTCCAGAAAAACACCGCAAAACAAATTGCAGAAGCAAATGAAGGCTACGCAAAACGAGTTGGCGAAATTCAACGTGATTTTGCAAAAGCTTCAGCAAAGATCATTGAAGAAGGAAGTGGCGTTGCAGCCAAGCGCATCACGCTTGCGGCTCAGATTGTTTCGCAGGTGTTGCAGCGAACCAGCCTGAATCAGCAGCGCACTCAATTTGGATTGCAGCCAATTGGAGAGCCTTCCGGCTTTATGGGCGGCCGACCAGTTTATAGCGGTCTTGGCTCCAATGAGGTTCCAGAGCAAATTCAAAGAATTGACGCAAATCTTGAACAGCTCTTGCGCAAGCTTTCCCAGCAGACACAAGGAAGGCAAAGTTCACTGCCTGCGCGCAGCGGTATTGGTGAGCAATTCCTCAGCCTGCTGGGTGCTGAGCGCGGTTACGAGGATGTTGCGGGCTTAATGCCTCTGCCTATTCAGCGCATGCAGCAGCAGGCTGCTCGCCCGCTGCGGATGATTTGGCAGCAGATCCAAGGGGCGATGGAGGGCGTTTACAGGGCCACGGAAAAAGAAATTAAAAAGACATTTAAGCCTGATCCGGCCAGGAATCAGCAAGTGCTTCGGCGAATCCAGAGGACTCAAGAAGCAATTCTCAACTGGAATCCTCTTGAGGCTCAATGGAAAGAAACTGAAAATCAAATGCGTGAGCAAAAACGAAGCAGAGCTATTCCTACCCCAGCTTCTGCCGTCGCAAGCATCGTCAAAACGCTTTTAGATCCAATTGTGGATCGCGTCAATGAAGCAGAGAAACAGTCCGCAAGACTGACGCCTCAGCTTGGATCTCCGGAATATGCACGAATTTTCAGCGCCAATCTTGGGTCCTCGCGTGACCTGAGCTTCATGCTCAGTGACAACGAAAAAGCTATAATCAAGAAAACAATTTTAGATGTATTCAAGGCCACTAGGGCCGAAGCATTCAGTCTGCCTCGGCAATTCACTTCCGCAGAGCAAAAAATTAACGCATTAAACGAATTAAGCAGATACGAAAGCAAAATTGAAGAGTCTGCGGTGAATGCGGCTAATTCGCTGCGATCGGTCGTTAGAAATTTCCCAGGCTTTTACGAAGAAGTTATTCAGGAAGCCAGGAGTGCCGGCGAAGCTTTTGCAGAAGGTGCATTGAGAAATCTTGGCCGCTTCAGGACTGCGCCTGCAGAAACAGAGCAGTGGCTGCAAGAGCAAAGAGATAAGCGCTCAAAACAGTTTTCCGATATTTTTGATCAGCCAATAATCACCCCTGGCGTCGAAAGCCAATTCGAAGGTGCAATGCTTCCGGGTCGCGGATTCAATATCTCTCGCCTTACTAGGAATTATGGAAGCATTGCAAGCGCATCCCCCGGTCCGCTTGGTTTGATCGCTCAGGCAATTCAAGGCGCAGCGCCAACATCTCAAATGAGGCAGCAAGCCGCTGAGCAGCAAACTCAGCAGGTCAATCAAAATCAACTAGAAAGGCAATTTACGGTCCTGTCTGAAATCACTCAAACAAGTCGCGAGACTGAAAGAACACTAAAAAATCAAAGCCGCGAAATTGAATTACAGGTTAAATACCTAAGCGAAGGCCACGAACCGGCAATAGCCAGAGAGCTGACGACTCTGCAACAGTCTTACGAGACTCAGAAGCGTCAACTGCAGGTGCAGGCGCAAGCGCTTATTAACCAAGGCGAAAACTTTGATGCAGTATCAGCGCAGTATGATCTTGAGCTGAAAACTCTAGAAACTCTTAATCAGCAAAATCAAGAGCTTGCAATTCAAAACGAAAGGCGCAATAAAGCAATTCAAGATGCTCAGCAGCTTAGGGATGCGGTCGTGAATCCATTGCAGCAAGGGCTTACTCAGTCTTTCGATCTCTTAATCAGTGGCACGGAGAACTGGGGCAACAGCCTGCGGCAAATTGCCGCGACTGTATTGCAAGATATTGCACGCCAATTGATTCAAATTTACGTGATCAATCAAGCGATATCGGCCATTCGCAAGCTCTTCCCCGTGCCTGGTGGAACCATTCCGGTCGCTGCTGTCGCCGCCAACGGCATGGCTTTTGCCAAGAACGGCATCCAACCCTTCGCCATGGGCGGCATCGTCAACAAGCCGACGCTGTTCAAGTACGCAGATGGCGGCGCTGGGCGCTTTGGTTTGATGGGCGAAGCTGGCCCAGAAGCGATCATTCCGCTGAAGCGTGGCCGGGATGGCAAACTAGGTGTTGCAGGTGGTGGGTCTGTTGCGGTGACCGTGAATGTTGACGCGCAGGGCACCAAAGTTCAAGGCGATAACGGACAGGGACAGCAGCTTGGTCGCGCTGTTGCTGCTGCGGTTCAGGCTGAGCTGATCAAGCAGAAGCGTCCTGGAGGCTTGCTTGCCTGATGGCTACTTTCACCTATACGCCAGATCGACCGGCAACTGAAAGCTGTCAGCCTCGCGCGAATCAAGTGCGGCTTGGAACGTATGAGCAGCGGATCACGTTTGGCATCAATCCGTTTCGTGACACCTGGAGCCTTACGTTTACAAATCGCAGCACTTCTGATATTGCGGGAATTGTTGCTTTTTTGAAGGCGCGTGATGGGCTGGAGACTTTTGAGTGGACTACGCCTTTTAGCGAGACTGCGCAATTCATTTGCACTGAATGGAACGCTCGACTTGAATCGTGTGATTACAGAACGGTTGAAGCTGAGTTTGAATTGCGCTATGAGCCTGGCGCTACAAATATCGCAACACCTGCTGGGACGCCGTTGGCGTTTACGTGGATTCCAGATTTCACGGCTGATCAAAGCTATGCGACCAATGCGCGCACGTTTGAATTTGGGGACGGATACACAAAGCGCGTAAAATTTGGCATCAATGCGCAAAGCGAGCAGTGGAGCCTGCAGTTTCGCAATCGCACCAATGCAGAGAGAGATGAGATCAGGACCTTTCTGAGGCAGATGCGTGGCAAGGCGTCGTTTCAGTGGACTGATCCATTGACTAGCGTTACCGGCAGCTACGTTTGCGGGGAATGGAGCACCCAGTATAATAATCACAATAATAACGATATTCAGGCTTCATTCAGGCGCGTATTTGAATTATGACCGTTCCTGTCTCCGCTCTTCAAGAGGTAGCGCCTGGAGCAATTATTGAGCTTTTTCAGCTTGAACTGAACGCTGATCAACACGGCGTCAACGAAACCTACTACTTTCATGCGGGCGTTGGTTTTGATATTGCAAGCGTCCTTTTAGCCGAGAACAACGACAACCTTATCTACGAGGACGGCGGCCAGATTTTCCTAGAAAACGCCCGCCATTCCGACATTGTGTGGAACGGCCAAGGCTACCTTCGCTTCCCCATTGAAGCAGAAGGTTTTGAATGGACTGGTACAGGCCAACTGCCCAGGCCAACGCTTCGCGTGAGCAATTTACTGGGCACTATCACTGGCCTCATCCTTAGCTTGCCTCGTGGTATTGAAGGCGCAAAAGTGACGCGGCTGCGCACGCTGCTTCGCTATCTAGATGACATCAACTTCCCTGGAGGCACTAGCCCCTACAGCCCCGACCCGACGGCTGAATTTCCTAGAGAAATCTATTACATCGACAGAAAAGCAAAAGAAACGCGAGACATCATTGAGTTTGAACTTGCTGCTGTCTTCGATCTTGTCAACGTAAGGGCTCCTAAGCGCCAATGTAGCAATTTCTGCCCATGGGAATATCGCAGTGCTGAATGCAACTATACAGGCGATGCTTATTTCAATGAAAACGACGAAAGCGTGGCGACGCTTGCGGAAGATAAATGCGGCAAGCGGCTCAGTAGTTGCGCCTTGCGCTTTGCGCAGCTTGTCAAAACGGGCACGGTTACGGTGGGAAGCAATTTGCTCACAATGGATGAAGAAATTTCGACTGGTACTGGCGCTCCTGTTAAAGGATTTGGTGTGCCAGCCGGGACAACAGTGTCGAGTGTCTCTGGCAATATCGTGACGATGAGTGCAAATGCTACGGCGTCATCCTCGGCAACTCTCACTGGCACGCTGGTTAACACCACGCGAAAAAGAATAGACGTGGGCCTTGGTAATCCCTCTCCACTAAGTCAAGGCATTGCAAAGGGAATGATTATCACTGGTACTAATATTCCCCCTGGAACGACAGTAGAGGCTGTTAGCGCATTATCTGTCACTCTTTCCCAGCCAGTGCCATGGAATTTAGTTAAAACAGCAGTCACAAGTCGTTCAGCAGTTCTTACGAATGATGACGAAGCATATCGACGAGCGAAAAGCGGAGCGCCGCTAACTGGCTTTATTTTGAGCATTGAAAATAACACCACGGGCATTGCAAAGGGCCAGTTTGTGATCGGCCCCGGATTGCCTGCTTCTGCCAATGCTAAAGTCGTCAATCTTTATAGCAATGGCAACTACTGGAGAGACGGAACTTTTAGCAATGTTGCATGGATTGAATTGTCTTATTCAGGCGAGCTAAAAAACTCTAGTGGCACTTATACTTTCTATACTGTCAACGCTCAACCTTCACGCACTTATACTTTTACCGCGCCAGGCCGAAGCTACACTTTCCGCGAGGAAGGCATTTTGAACTTTGGCGGCTTCCCCGGTATTGGTAGTTATTACGCATGAAACTAACAAAGTGGCAAGAGCGTGCTATTGAGCACTTCCAGCAAGAAGCTCCCAAGGAAGCCTGTGGATTGCTTGTTGTGGTCAAAGGCCGTAAGCAATACTGGCCGTGCCGCAATCTTGCTGAGAAACCAGCAGATCAATTTATTCTCCATCCATCGGACTATGCCGCTGCCGAAGACGCAGGCGAAGTGCTTGCCGTGGTGCATAGCCATCCGCAATCGCCTGCCGTTCCCAGCGAACTGGATCGCATCGGCATCGAACGCACCGAATTGCCGTGGCACATCTATAGCTTGCTCACCAACGAGTGGTCCGGCGAGCTGCTGCCTTCTGGCTACGTGCCGCCGTTAATTGGACGCCAATGGTCTTGGGGCATTACTGACTGCTGGAGCCTGGCGCGTGATTGGTATTTGCAAAACGGCATTGAGATGAGGGACTGGCCGCGTCCTGCCACGCCGGACGATTTTGAGCGTGAGCCCATGTTTGATCAATGTTGGAAAGCCAGCGGCTTCAGGGAGCTGCAGGAGGACGAGCGTCTACAGAAGGGCGATTTGCTGCTTATGCAGATCGGGAATACCGCGTTGAATCACTGCGGGGTGTATATCGGTGATCAGATGGTCTTGCATCACTGTCGCAACAGGCTGAGCAGCCGTGACATTTACGGCGGCTGGCTCTTAAAATGCACGGGGAGGAGGCTTAGACATGCTGCGTAAGATCCGCGTCTATGGCTCGCTCGCCAAATTCTTGGGCAGGCGTGTATTTGAGGCTGACATTGCAAGTGCTGCAGAGGCAGTGCGCTTTTTGGTGGCGAATTTCCCGCAGCTCGAAAAGCACATGGCTGAACAGCACTACCGCGTTGATGTGGGCAACTACGGCTTAACCTTGGATGAGCTGCACCACCCAACGGGCCAGCAGGAAATCAAGATCGTACCTGTGATTGGTGGCGCTGGTGGGCAAGGTGCATCTATTGGTCAAATTTTGGCTGGAGTAGCGCTGATCGGCCTTTCGTTTATTCCAGGCATCGGAGCTTTTGCCGTGGGGCTGATGGTAAGTGTTGGATCTAGTCTTGTGCTTACTGGCGTTGCTGGTCTTCTTACGCCTACTCCAGCGGCAGTTCTTGGCAAAAACGGTGATGACGACCCTCGCAAAAGCTACAGCTTCAGCGGCATCCAAAACACCAGCAGACAGGGCGTGCCAGTGCCAATCGTTTACGGCGAGACGCTAGTTGGTAGCGTTGTCATCAGCGCTGGTATTGACACGGTGGCAGCATGAGCGGCGGTAAGGGCGGCGGTGGAGCAAGTAGCAGCAGTCCTACCGAGGCTGGCGATAACCTAGCGTCTAGTCAATATGCACAAGTTATCGACTTAATTAGCGAAGGTGAAGTAGAGGGACTTGTCGGTACGTTTGCTACTGATCTTGTTGCAGGCAAAAGCTACGTTATTAGCAGAGTTGGCACCAGTGATTTCACGCTCGCTGGCGCATCAAGCAACACGATAGGCACTCGTTTTACTGCCAAGGGTCCCACCC
>Ga0208161_1000550_pt1 | contig 21155 bp, 29 predicted proteins | sample CB_VirMetaG_3_FD_184538 | JGI IMG/M metagenome (GOLD analysis project Ga0208161, IMG submission 184538) | Freshwater to marine saline gradient viral communities from Chesapeake Bay - CB_1508_1S Viral MetaG (SPAdes) (version 4) | ecosystem: Environmental > Aquatic > Marine > Coastal | place: USA...
AAAGTAATCCTAAGAGACGTAAAAGCTTTAGAGCAAGACATAAATGTTCTTCTGCTAAACCCGGAACAGCAAGATATTTAAGTTGCAAAAATTGGTAATATGAAAAATTTTAATACAAAAATACAAAAATTACTTGAAGCTCACCCAACTTTCCCTACCGAACCGGTGAAAAGAACTAAGCAACAAGATAAAGAAACAAAAAAAATGATTAAATCTGAAGAAGCAGAAGATCGTTGTAAACGTAGAGCTGATTCAGTTTACGGTAGTAAAACATCTGCTTATAAGTCCGGGGCAATCGTTAGGTGTCGTAAAGGTAAAATTTGGAAGAAAAAGAAATGAATTTTAAACAGTTTTACGAAGCTTCAGATAATTTACATCAATGGTTTAAAAGAGGTGGAAAAGATCCCAAAACCGGTAAAAAATTCTCTGGTTGGGTAAACTGTAAAACTGGTGGTCCTTGTGGACGTAAATCTAAAAAGTCAGGTGGTAGCTACCCTGCATGTAGACCTACTAAAAGTGCATGTAAAAGTATAAAGGGTAAAATGTATCAAAAGAAAAGCTCTAAAAGAGTAAATTGGAAGAAAAAGAAATAGCATATGTCACTTAAAACAGTATTAAACGGTGGGTTTCAAACCTATGAATATCAAAAGTTCGTTGAAATAATTAACGATACTAATTTTCCCCCAGTTACTGCTTATTGGAATAATGATTTAAGTAGTAAAACTCAGGTTTTTCCTAAAACAGCAGTTTTAACATATGATATAGGTCAATCACAAACCAACCCTGTACCATTTGGTGATGGGGGTGCTATAGATGCTTTTGGTCGTTTAAGAGTTAGTAACCCTACTGCAATATTTTCAGCAAAACAGTTATACAGTAAGAGAGAATTTGTATACGATGATTTTAGTAATGGTGGCGGTGCTTGTGTTTTTAGTTCAGGTGATTCCGGTACTAAAATGTATACCGTTAACAGTGGTGATTATGCCATAAGACAAACATTTCAAAGTTTTGGGTATCAACCAGGTAAATCACAACAGTTTCTTTTTACAGGGATATTAAGTGGCGGTAATGATATAGACATGCTTTATGGTGCATACAAATCTAACACGTCTGGTAATTACGATCAGTATAATGGTGTTTATTTTAAAAATAGTAATAATGTTGTTTCTGTAAATGTATCTAATTATAATGGTAACGCTGCTGATATTACCGTACCTCAAAGTAATTGGAACATTGATACAATGGATGGTAATGGAGCGAGCGGTATAACATTAGATTTTACTAAATCTCAAATATTTACTATTGATTATGAATGGTTAGGTGTAGGTAGAATAAGATATGGGTTTGTCGTTGATGGGTTAACTTACTATTGTCATCAAGTTACTAATGCTAATGCTATTAGTTCTGTTTTTATTCAAAATCCTAACTTACCTATTAGAGCTGAAATAAGACAAAACGGGTCAACACCAGGTCAATTATTACAAATTTGTGCTAATGTTAATTCTGAAGGTGGTGTTAGTAAACAAGGTTCATTACGTTCAATTGATACCGCATTAGAAACAAGCAATACTGAAATTTCTATTCCTGTTAAAACAGAGTGTTCTATCATGATGTTAGCTTTATCATCTACAAGATTAAACGCTGTTGTTACTCCTTCTGATTTTAGTGTTCTTAATACGGATTCTAATATTGATACGAGAATTAGGATTATTAGAAATCCTTCTTATACCGGTACGTTTACTTTAAACTCTATTCAAGATTCTGCTGTAGCTTACGGGGTAGGTGGAAGTGGTTATCGATATATAAGTGGTGGTCAAGTTCTTGCAACGTACTTTGTATCTAAAGATAATGCTGCTGATTTAGCTACATTAAAAGAAAGTTTCGTTACTTTTGGTCATGACATTCAAGGCAATTCTGATGAATATCATATTTTCGTAACACCTCTTAAAAGCGGTTCTGGATCAGGGTTATACTTTGCTTCTGCTAACTGGCTTGAAGACGCATAAAATTGTCTCGGTAAGCTATAAATACTTCTGATATGGGAAGTATAGCAGATAAATTTAAAGGGTTACCTATCGAAGAGCTAATCGTTTCGCCTCTCGTTGGTATTTCAAAAGGACAAGCAAAACTTAATGATGTAACATGGCAGTACATCAACGAAATCGGTTTTACCACTGATAAAGACGGTAAAAAGACTCCAAACAGTATAGATGTTGAAGTAAATCGTTACATTAATGTTGAAGGTCAGCCTGAACCTCAATTACAAACTTTAAAAAGTAAAGTACCTCTTTTACCTCTTATTCCTCTACCTGCTTTAGCAGTAACTTCAGCTGATATTGAATTTACTATGCAAGTAGATGAACAATCTACACATACTGATAGTAAAGACACGTCTGCTGAGATGAGCGCTAACGTGAGTTACAATTCATGGTGGGGTCTTAAAGTCAGTGCAAGTATGTCTGGTAAGGTTGCCACTCATAGTGAAAATACACGTAAAACTGATAACTCAGCTAAGTACGATGTTAAGGTTCACGCCGAGCAGTTACCACCTACTGAAGGAATGTTAAAACTTTCTGATGCGTTGGTAACAATGATCGAACCCGCTATTGTAAACCCCGGTGGGGGTAGTAGTGGAGGCGGATCAACTACCGGGTAGTTGATTATCGCGGGTAGATAACATAAATTATGTTGTGAATGTTATCTCGTTACAGACTCTAATAAAGACTATTAAGTCTTCGATTGTAAGATCGACTGAAGTATTAGAGAACCATCACTTAAAACGTTTAAGTGAATATTTTAACGAGGATGGTACCCCGAAAATAGTAGAGCTGGTAATTGATGGTAAAAAGTGTCAAGTACCAGCTTTTACTTTAGTTAACCACCAAAGTCTTTCTATAGAAGGTCTTGAAATTGAGTTTAAAGCAAAACTTTTTGATTACGAAGTAACTGAAGATAAGGATTGTAATTGTGAAGTATTAGTTGATGTTAAAAAACCTACTGAATCTCAAGAAGAGTTTGCTCATATTAAGATTAAATTTAAATCAACAGATTCCCCTGAAGCTTTATCTAGAGTTAACGACGCTTTACTTCAAACAATTAATTTATGATTGGTACAGGCCTACCGTGTCCTTCATGCGGAACTAGATTACAATTAACTATTGATTTTATTATGGAGCACCCTGCAGCCGCTTGTCCTACATGTGGGTGTGTAATGAAGTTTCCAAGAAACGATAAACTATTGGAGAAATATAAAGAAGCTAAGGCAGAAATGAATTATTATAAAAAGCAAATAAAAAGTTTTACATAAAAAAGGCCCGCTTAAGCGGGCCTTAAACCTATCAAATATTAGAAGTTGTATTTAGCGCCCAATGTCCATTGAACGTCATCTTCAACTGCTAAAATACCACCAAAGTCATTATCCATATATCTTACACCTACATAAGGCTTAATTCCGTACTTGTCATACGAAACATTAGCACCGGCATAAAACGATTCGTTGTTATCAAAGAAAAATGCCCCAACTTTTGGTGTAACACTCACGTTTTCGATTACACTGTAACTTCTGCTTAACTCAAATTGGAATGCGTCCAATGCAAGATCGACATCATTAATATAGGCAACCGTTAAATCAGCAACCTGACTTAATACAGGTAACTTACTAAATGTAAGACCTAGACTATATTGGAAAGAATCACCAAGAGGACCGTTAACTAAGTGATACACTGCTTGGGCATCAGCATTAAATGCAAAAGCACCTAATGATTTACCAGCAATAGTATCAACGTTATAAGCTAAACCAACTCCTGCGTGATTTTGAGATGCATCCAATGCGCTATTCTTAGCTCCGGACCAACCATTACCTGGAACAAAGTAATTAAATGCATAACCATGCAAACCTGCTCTAAGTTCTTTGATTGCGGTAACACCTAAGAATGCGGTATCTTCAGCTCTAGCAGTACCTGCGATAGTAAAATCGGAGGTATAACCAGCGTCAACACTAACCTGCGCATTACTGTTAATAGTAAGAGCAGCCAACATCACAGAAAAAATAAGTTTCTTCATGTACCTATTATTTAATATTTTCTGATATTATCAACTTATCTAGATAAATATTATAAGAACATTAATTAATAGTATGGCAGAATCAAAAAAACAAGAAATTTTGGATTTAGTTGCAAATTACGTTAAAAATGTTGATTTGTATTACGAAAAAAACAACAAATCTGCATCTACACGTGCACGAAAAGCACTTGCAGATTTGGTTAAGGTAGTTAGAGATGAGAGAAAAACAATTCTCGAGTCACGAAAAGGAAATGAATAAAACTTTTAAAACTATTTACAGGAACTATTTCTTAAATGAAATAGCTATGGATGAAGAAGATGTAATTGGTTTAGTTGAACCTATACAAATTCAAGATATTGGTGAAGTCCAATCTAAAGTAGACTCTGGTAACGGAGCTTATAATGTTATTCATGGTGACATTATAGATAAACGAGGAGACTTTATCATCGTTCAAACTGTAAATGGTAAGAAGTTAAAAAAGAAAGTTGTGGATAAAGTTGTTATCCACATTGGATCTGGTAATAAAGAGGAACGTCCTGTTGTTTTATTTGATATAGTTTTCGACGGTAGACATTATAAAGACGTTCCTTTTTCAATTGCTGATAGATCTGAAAATGAATACCCGGTCTTAATAGGAAAAGATTTTGTATCTAAAATAGATAAGTTAATAGACGTTGATAAAAACGGTTCATAATCTATTTTATAATAATGAATAATAATAATTCATCCATGGATGAAGAATATTGGGATCGATATGCTAGAGGTTTAATAAACCCAACTATTATTAATAATAATGACTATCATTGTTTTTGTATGTATCCCACACCTGTGATAGTAAAACATTTCGATTCAGATTTTATACAAAAAGTAAAAGATGCAATCTTAGAAGATTTCTCTACAGCTTGTCCTGAATCAGAGGAATATTTTAAAGATTATCATCAACAACAATGGAGAAATTTACAACCCGTCATCGATTTTTGTAGAGGTAATGATAAAGTATTTCAGTCACGGGATGATTTATATAGGTTAGATTGTTTTAAACCGGTATCTGAATCAATTATAGAAGCTTTTCATAATTATGCTGCATTTTGTAATTTAGATATACAAGGTTGTACTATTCATTCAATGTGGTATAATATATACAGAGATAAGGGTGAAAATAATAGGCATATGCACCCTAATAGTTTTGCTAGTGGTGTTATTGTTGTTCAGGATAATGAGGCAGAAAATGAAAAGGATTATGCTAGTTTTCATTTTTATAACCCTAATTCCATTACTCAAGTTATTTTACCTAAATTTTATCAAAATACACCTTCAATATTTTTTGCTCAAGATTCATCTTTTAGATTTAAACCCGGCACATTAATAATTTTTCCATCTTATTTACAACATTCTGCTCATAATTTATTTCCTAAGGATTTAGATTATGAAGATACTGATGAACACTGGAGAATAACTTTAGCATTTAACATAATGATCAAAGGTGATGCAGGTGATTTTGGTAGTTATTATTACTATTAATCTAAAACAAACACTTCAACTAATTTATCAACAACAGCAGTATCATTATTCAAATCAATTTTGGATTTTTGAATTTCCTGTTGTTTTTCCATCTCTTTGATACGTTCGTTACCTAAGTCTTCGTAATCACCATATACGTTTTCTTCGTCAATTGTATCAAAGTTAATATCTAACTCATCAACCCCCGACTCTCTTAAACCTGGAACGTAACTATTAATATCTGAAAAAATAAGATTTAGCAATTGACGGGTTTCATAATTAGCTTTATTACGACTTCTTGATACAAAATTTTCAATATCTTCAACACTTACTTTACCTTTTAGTTGTCCAATTGGGTCAGTTAAGGAACCATAACACATGATAAACATATAGCGTTTAGCAATTGTAGCACAATCCTTAATAACGAAAAAAGCCGGCTTTTGTTTAATAACAATGCCGGTCTCTGGGTCATCCGCGGCTTTAGAAGCAGGACCATAAAGATTTTTTTCTCTTAAACTACATACTTTAAGTATAGCTTTTTCAAAACCTAAATCATCTGTACTTTTTTTAGCCACGGAATTATTTATGCTATATAAATTTCAAATCAAGACTCTGCCATACGGATAAAGTCGTAAAACTCTTTACGAGTCTTTACATCATCCATGAAATCTTTAGATAGTTTAGAAGTAACCATCGAACAACCATCATGCTTAACACCTCTAAGACAAGCACAAGTATGGGTAGCTTTTAACACTACAGCAACACCTTTATTCAATTCACAAACTTCATCAATAGCTTTATGAATTTGCATTGTCATCGATTCCTGTATCTGTGGCCGACGAGCATAATATTCAACAATACGGTTTAGTTTGCTCAGACCAATTACCCGTCCTTCAAGAGAAGGAATATAAGCAACATGCGCTCGACCTGTGAACGCAAGATGATGATGACTGCAGAGGCTCTTAACGGGTATGTTAGTCTGAGCAACTATACCATCGTAACCATCAGATGGAAACGAAGTAATTTTAGGAGGTGCATTATAACAACCAGCAATAAGATCTTTTACAAACGACTTCGCAACCCTACGAGGGGTATTGTCGCTATTAGGATCAGATCGCCAATCGAAACCTAATGCATCAAGAAAAGCCTCATAAGCCTTAGCAGCATTCTCAATAACATTGTTTTGTTGTTCTTCTGTCAACGCAACTGAACTATTAGCAGTAGGTAACAGAAATTCCTTCACTCTTTGTTCATCAATCATACATTAATATTAGTACATTTACTTTTAGGTTCAACCGTTTAAATACGACTAAATGCCTTTTATATTAGATCATAACTTGTTGTTTGTACATATACCTAAAACTGGTGGTTTTTCTATAGAAAAAAAATTCGGTATTGATAAACAACAAAGAGATGAATGTTTTAATTATACTGAGGAACTTTACAATAATATATTCTTTTCTCCTCAACATTTTACTCCTGATCTAATTGAACAACATTACCCTGATTTATATAAAAGAAGTAAAAAGTTTACTATAGTAAGAAACCCTTATACTAAAATGTTATCAGAATTTACTTATAGAGAAGGTAGTTTTACACCAGATAGATTTCATGACTTTATAGATAGAATACCTTTACAGTTAACAGATCATAATATACCGCAAAAGAGATATTTTAATAATATAATATATGATTCTGTATTACGTTTTGAAAATTTAAAACATGATTTTCAGGCTTTAGCTAACAAATTTAATTTCTCTCCAAGTTTACCACATGAGAATAAGAATAGTATTAATACTAATGAACTAGTAGGTAAGATAAGAAGAGATACGTTAGATTTAATTAATAATTACTATAAAGAAGATTTTGAATATTTGAGATACGAAATGATATGAAACCCATTCTAGTTACTTGTGTTTATAATGGAAGATCCGACTGGTTAGTCGGTGGTAAAGATAATGATGAAGGACTTTACATAGGTTCTTTAAAAAATCTTGCTAAGTTAAATATGCCTATGCATTTATACTGCTGGCCTCATATGGTCGAGCAAATGACTGAATGGCTAAAACCTTTTTGGAAAGAATTTAAAGTTATCGGATGTGATTTATTTGAATGGCCACGTTCATATGAAATATTAGAAACTAAAAATAAGTTTGTGTGGCATGATGGTAAACATAATGATCAAGGACCTATTAAAGCTTTAATGTATGCTCCCCGTAACGAATTATTATGCCATTGGAAACTAAAGTGGTGTAGTATGGCCCGTAATAATGAATGGGGTTGTGATAAAGTATTTTGGATTGATGCAGGTGTAAGCGAATGGTGTAAGATTCCTTTATCATTAGGTGGTGGTGAATATCGATACCCTCATGAATTAGAAGAACATTACCCTGATTCACACTACTGGCCTGAAAATCAAAATAATATTTTTAACGAAAAAATAACAGATGGTATCAAACGTATTTTTGAAGATAAGAAATGGTTTTTTATTACTCAAGATCAGCAAAATGATAGACTAGCTGAATTTGATTGGCCTGATTTTGGAAGTAAAACAAGTAAAATATTTTACGAGTTATATGGTTGGAATTCTGGACGTAGAGCAAGAGAAGGAAGCGATGATAAAAAAGCTTTTACTATGTCCAATTGTGTTAATGCACCAGAAAATCATTGGTGTGAATATCCATGTTGGACTGTAGGTACATTCTTTGGAGGTAGTTTTGATGAACTTGATAATGTTATTATGCCATTATATATGGAAGCATTTAACAAGTTTACCGATGATCATGATATAATGCCTTTTACCGAAGAGCCTTATTATAGTATTATTTGTCAGTTACATGATTATAATCTATTCTGGTTTGATAATTGGAATCATGGTCATAAAGATGAACCTTGTTATCATGGTGATTGTAAAAAACCTTTCTATACGACACTATTAGATGTAATTGATTATAAGTCTGCTTAAATATTAATGTTATGAAAGACTTTGACAGTATATTAACCGAATGCTTAAAGAGCAAAGGGTTAAGGTATATTAGGTTCAAAGTAGATCCAACTCTTAATCAGGGCTTTGAAGAGAGCGAAAGTTATGAAGGGTTTGTTTTACATGAACTTTCAAATGAGGCTTGTGGTGGACCCATGGTCGGTGGTATACCTCCTTTGTTAAAAGTTTTAATGCCAGGTGGTTCTAATCCTGGTATATTCGATGTTAAAAAACCAGTTATAACACCTAGTAAACCCGGAGCTATAAAAATGTTTAAGAAGTTTATTGCTAAAAAATTATCTAAACAGTTAGATAATAAAGTAATAGAACAAATTAAAAATACAGATAGTATTGACGATATTGAAGTATATCTCAAACAAGGTGGATTATCAGATAAAGATTTAACTACATTATATAAGAAAGTATTAAAAAATGCCGCTTAAGAAAGGTAAAACAGACAAGATTATAGGTGATAACATTAGTGAGCTTATGGGATCCTATAAGAAGAAAGGTAAAATAGGTACTAGTAAACCTTCTTCTAAAAAGAAAGCTCAGAAACAAGCAGTAGCTATAGCTCTTAACCAAGCTGGAAAATCTAAAATGGACGAAATAGCTTCTCAGTACATTAGTAAAGATGCATTATTAGAAGGTCTTGCAGGTGCTGTTGGTGGTGCTCTTGGTGGTATAGCTGGTGCTGCTGGTGGTCCTATAGGTAGTGCTGTTGGAAGTGTTGTAGGTAAAAAGGTGGGTAATGCTTTAGCTGGAGATGAAGAAGGTAAAGCTAAAAAAACTCTATGCGGTAGATGTGGTCACCGACACGTTAAAGGTACAAAATGCCCAAGACCTTTCAAGAAAAAATCTTGATTGTTTCAGATACATACCTATAATAAGGTATGGCTAAATTTGAAAGTACTAAAATTATTGAGCTTGGTTCGTGCGCTTTTAGGCAACCTCAAGCTAAGTCTCATTGTAGATTTATTCATGGTTATCGACTAGTTGCTAAGTTTTGGTTTGGTTGTAATGAACTAGATGAAAATAACTGGGTTGTCGATTTCGGTGGTCTAAAAGGTCTTAAAGAAAAACTTCAACAACACTTCGATCATACTACTATTATTTCTAAGCATGACCCTTTTCTAGACGACTTTAATGACCTAAATCGAAAAGGTGTTATTGATCTTCGTATTGATGACGGGGTTGGTATTGAGATGTTTGCTAAGAAGTGTTTTGATATTGCTAGCATTTATATCTCTGCAATGACTGATGGTCGGTGTGGTGTAGAAAAGGTTGAGGTATGGGAACATGAGAGTAATAGTGCTACCTATACTAATAAACATGTACAAACTATGACTTTTAAAGAAGACGTAGTTGAATACCCAGAAACAAAAACAGAACCAGTAACAGAACCAGTTACAACACCCGAACCAGTTAAACACACCGAGCCTGGTAAAGACCCTAATAACCCTTATGCTGCAGCAGTTGGACCTACTAGAAAATCATACGGAATGTCTGACCCATTTGGTGGTACATCGTGGGGAGCTAAGAATGGCGATAGTATGCGATAATGGACATCGAAAGAGACCCATCTATTAATAAACTTCAGCAAGATGTTTTTGCTAAAATGGCAGAGATATCAAAGCCTTTACCAGACGAAAAAATCCCTCTTCAGGTTGATATAAAAACAATATCACCTGAAGAGGCTCTTAAAGAGTTACTTGAAATAGAAAAGAATCAAACAGATTCTAATACCTGAACAATATGTTTTAGTAACTTGCTTCTTACAATTTCAGATTTTTCAAACTTAAATGTATGAATTCCGTTAACCATACTATTATCAGTATCGAATGCTTGCAAGATAGGTTTAAATCCCGATTTACCGTTGATATCACTTTGGTTAGTATCACCAATGATTACATATTTAGAATCTTCACCAAATCTTGTTAATAAAGTAACAAGCTCTTGCCTAGTGAGATTTTGAGCTTCGTCAATTATAACAACTGAGTTATGAAATGTTAACCCTCTTGTGAAATTAACAGGGAGACATTTAATATACTCTTGTTTCATTAATTTATCTGAAGTGGTTTTGGAAACTAATTCATCAAGTTTATCTATTAACGGTAAAGAATAAGGTTGAAATTTTTGATCCAATTCACCAGGTAAATGTCCTATCTTTTGCGTAGCTGATTCAACTACACTTCGCAGGTAAATAATCTGATCTACCTTTTTTGCTTCTAGTAACGTCAATGCTCCATAAACTGACAAATACGTTTTAGCTGTACCTGCAAACCCATCTGCAAATACCATTTTCGTTTTTTCATCTATTAAGGTTTGTATAAACCTTTGATGTTTTTCCGAAAATTTAAACTTCGCTTTAATATTAAAGTTTAGTTCCCAATTTTGTTGTTCATAATCATTTGTATTAAATGATTCCGGTTCGAAAATTGCGGCTAACCGCGAGTTTTTTCTTCCCATATACATGTATTTATGCTTGAAGAGTTAGTTGTCTATATTATAATAATAGTATGAGTGAACTGAAAGACGAGACGATATTTCTTAGTGACGATAAAGTATTTTATACTATTGAAGGTGAAGGTGAGTATGTAGGCATGCCATCGGTGTTTATGAGAATGTCTATGTGTAATCTAACGTGCATTGGTTTTAAGTCTGAAGATGCACCTTATGGTTGTGATAGTTATGTTTCGTGGAGTATAAAGAATAAAATGTCATTCTATCATATTAAATGTATGATAGAAGATAATGGTTATAAAGACCATTTGTTTAATGGCGCTATTCTTAAACTAACTGGTGGTGAACCTCTTATTCAACAAGCTAAACTTCTTAAGTTTATTGATTATTTGAAGCAAGAGTGGGGTTTTGTACCTCGTATCGACTTCGAAACTAATGCAACTATATATCCAGAAGATAGATGGGTTACAGATTTTCAAGCAACGTTTACTACTTCACCTAAACTAAAGTCAAACGGTGATCCTAAAGGCAAACGTTATATTGAAGAAGTACTCGATTGGCATACAATGCATAATTCAGGGTTTAAGTTTGTTGTTCAAAGTCGTCGTGATATGGATGAAATTATGACTGAATATGTTGATAAGTTTGATATCCCAACTGGTCGTGTTTGGTTGATGCCTTGTGCTGGTAGTCGTGAGGAACATATTAGAGTTGCAGCAGATGTAGCTGAAATAGCTAAGGAATATCACTTTAACTTTAGTCCAAGATTGCATCTACTTCTGTGGGATAAAGCTCTCAAGGTTTAAAAATGAAAAACGAATATACAACTATTTCTAGAGAAGAATGGTTTTTAAAACCTCACTTTTATGAAATTCTTTTAAAATCTGGTACCTTACCTAAGAAGCCAAAAATAGCAGAACTAGGGGTTTGGATTGGCACAACAACAAATAGTTTTATTAACAAGTTGAAAGAAAACGGTTATAGTCCAGAATATTATGCTATTGATATATTCACCGGTTCAGAAGAACTTCAAGATGAAATAAAGGAAAAATATAATGGAAGTACTTTGGATATTTTCAAAGAAAATTTAGAGAAGAACAATAATACAGAGTATGTTACTATTATACAAAATACGACTCATAATGCATCTAAAAATTTTCCTGATGAATATTTTGATTTTATATATGTAGATGCAGATCATGGATACGAATCTGTACGTCAAGATATATTTGACTGGTACCCAAAATTAAAATTTAATCGTTATTTTGCAGGTGATGACTACGGGCCATATGGTTGGGATAGTGTAACAAGAGCAGTAGATTCTATATTTCCAGATATAGATTGTAATCATGTTATTTTTTACAAATATAAAAACATTGAAAGTTTAATTCAGTAACTTAAATTAATTTATGTCAGCCGGATGGAACGTTCCTAATTTTCACAAAGCACCTGAGAATTCTTTATTTGATAAAGAATTTGACTATTTCGTAAGCTTAGGTCATAGGTGTTGTGTAGGTCAGTCACTTAATTACATGAGAAAATCGTCGTTTCCATTCGACTGGCAAGTTACTAGAATTGATGTACTACCTCAAATCTTTAAAGACGAATTTAAAGACTTTTATCCTAAAAGTGGTGTAGATTTTGCTCATGTTATTTATTTTCAAGATGAAAACGGACAAGAGACTAATCGGATAAATGAAGAAGCTACTTCTGAGATATATACTCGTAGAAGTAAGCGATTAGTTAAGCTAATTAAAGAGAATAAGCGCAGACTTCTTTTCGTTCGTCATAAGTACGTTTGGTATTGGTCTAAATGGCCTGATCATGATGCTCAATATGATGCTAAGCCAGTAGCATATGATTTGGAACAATTAAGCGAAGTTTCAGATATATTAAAAAATCAGTATGGTAATGATAAATTTGAAATTTTATACGTTTATCAAGATATGACTCAATTTTCAGACTTTAAATGGGATGAAAGAGGTAATATTGATGAAACTGTATTTAAATTACCTGATGGTCAAACTCAGATTGAACAAGCTAAAGATTTTACTTACATTGAACAGTTAGGTTGGAAAGACAAAAATATTACCCCGGTAATTGTTAAGCCTAATAATGTAAGAGTTGAAGGTAATGCAATGTGTAGTTGTATTAACAATTTTATTAATTTAACTGAAGATGTTCAAGATTTTGAACTACCGTATGGTTTTGAGAAAAAGGTTTTGAGCAGGAACATAGATATAGAATAAAATGCCTGGTATATTAGTTAAAAAAATTAAAAAAATTTTAACCCCTTCTGCTTTAAAAGATAAAAGTTATAAAGATTTTTATATTTGTGGTGAATTAGGGGATATTATTTACAGTTTACCTTCTATAAAATATTTAGGAGGTGGTAATTTATATATAGGTGGTCAATTTAAAGAATTTCCTAATTATAAAGTTTTAGATAAAAATTTAGTAGATCAGTTATCTGCAATTTTACTTCAACAGCCTTATATAAAAAATGTTTATTTTTCTGAAACTTTACCTGAAGATGCTATAGACTTAAATCAATTTAAAAACAGGTATATTGATTGGAATAATAATAAGTTAAACGACAATGAAATTAATGAATTAAGGCATACTAATATATCGGTTCTTTTTTCAAATTTACTTAAAGTACCAACAACAGTCTGTGATGATAAATGGTTGACAAATAAAATATCTCAATCTGAATTTATTATTGTAAATAGATCATTAAAATATCATAATGAAAAGTTTCCATGGACTGAAATAGTATCTAACTTTAAGGAATATATTCGATTTATAGGTCATAAAGATGAATATAATGATTTTTGTAAAAAATTTGGTGAAGTAGATTATATAGAAACCCCTAGATTAGTTGATGTTTTTAATATTATCTCTGAATGTTCGGTTTTTATAGGTAATCAATCTTTTTGTTATTCGTTAGCTGAAGGGTTAAAAAAGAACTGTATTCAAGAAACAGATACGTGGATAACAAACTGTCAATACTTTAGGGATAATAGTTTAATTTTTGAAAATGGTGATAATTGTAGCTTTTCTGATATTGATTTCTTTTTAAGAAAAAATGGACCTGAACAATTAAATGAATCTAATACAGTTTCTATAAAGTCAAATAAAAAGAAAATTTTTTATATTGGTCAATCCGGTACTAGTGGTTATGCTAAAGCAGCTAAAGGCTATATATACGATCTTTATAAACAAGGACATAATATTGATTGGTTACCTTTAAAATTTGATCAAAGTGTTGAATGTAAAACAGATTTAGATTTAGTTTGTAAAGGTTTACAAATTGAGACTACTAATGAAAAATACGATGAAATTTATTTACACTGTACGCCAGATCTTTGGCCTTCCTATAGAGAAGTATATAAAGAAACATTTAAAGATACAAAAGTAATTGGTTATTCAGTATGGGAAACAGAAACATTACATCATTCGTGGGTTTCTTTAATTAACGAAAATGTAGATTTACTACAATTACCTTCTGAATACAATAAACGAATTTATATTGAAAGCGGCGTTACTGTTCCTATTGAAATAAAACCTCATTTATTTTTTAAAGAAGAGTTACCAAATAAAGATGATATTAATATTGTTTCTTTGGATGGTAAAAAATTAGATAATAATAAATTTACATTTTATAACATAAGTGAATTAAATGAAAGAAAAGGTATTCGTGATAGTTTAAAGGTTTTTAAAAAAGTTTTCGAAAAAAATAACAATGTTCAATTTTTAATAAAAACTCATTATAAGGATTACACTGAAGAAAATATTAATTACATTTTAAATGAACTTTCAGAGTTTTTAAGTGAATCTAATATTTTCATAGTTTGTAAAAAACTTACACAAAAAGAACTTTTATCTTTCCACTCTGTAGGTGATTGTTATTTTAGTTTACATAGGGGTGAGGCTTTTGGTTTAGTATTGCACGAAGCTTATAGTTATGGTAAACCGGTAGTAAATACTGCTTATGGAGGTCAAAATGAATTTTTAGGAAATGATTACCCGTATTTTGTAAATTATGAAATAAAAAATGTTTCAAATATGGAAACATTTAACAATTGGTATGATAATACTCAACAATGGGGTGTACCTGATTTAAATCATGCAGAAGAAATTTTGAATAAAATAAAAAATGAATATAGACTTTGATACATTTAGGATAAAAAATCCGTATACTAGATACGATAAATCTTTACTTACAAAAAATTATAAACATATTGTTAATAAAGAGTATTGGTATTATGAAAACACGTTACCTGTTTTCGAAAGACTTATAAAGGAATACAAACCTAAAACTATTATTGAAGTAGGTTCATTCTTAGGATATTCCGCTGTTAACATGGGAAGAATTTGCAAAGAAAATAACTTAGATACTAAAATTTTATGCATAGATACTTGGTTAGGAAGTCAAGAACATTGGACTTGTAAAGTTAATAATTATTTGGATAACTTTGATTATTTTGAGAATGGAATTTCTTCTATGTATGATAGGTTTATTCAAATTGTTTTAAGTCATGATTTAGAAAATAATATTATACCACTACCTAATACATCCTATAATATGTATCTTATTTTAAAGGAATTAAATATTACTGCGGATCTTATTTTTGTAGATGGGGAACATTCTGCTAAAGGGGTTTATGAAGATATATCAAATTATTGGCAACTTTTAAATCCCGGTGGAGCGCTTTTTGGAGATGATTTTACATGGCCATCAGTAAAAGAAGGTTGTGAAAAATTTAGTAATGAAACAGGGTTAGAAGTAGAGGATATAGGTATTACCCATTTTAGAATTAAAAAATGAAATTTTCAATTATTGTACATAATAAAGTTAAAAAAAATCTTCATCCAGATGGATTACCCGTCGACGGTTATTTAAAAGATACGTGGATAAATGGTCTTAAAAGAATATGCACCTATACGGAAAACCACGAGGAAGCAGATTTTTCATTATTTTTTATTTATTACCCGGGGGTTGATTATGAATATGACGATACTTTAGATAAAGTAAAGTTTAATAATATTATTGTAGTTGATTATATAGAATTTGGTGATGGAATTACTTTTAAAAAAGATTATAAAAATTGTTATTCTATATACGGGTTTAAACATGATTTAGAAAAAATTCAACCTAATTATTGGGAAGTAAATAAGTCATTTTGTGCAAAAGTTCATGAAAAACTTCAAAGTGTTTTAAAACCATATATAAGATTGTATTATAAAAGAGAAATGATTTCTGATTTGGATTATTCCAAAATAGGTGTAGATGTATTACCTTGCGACTATATCAATTATATATCAGACTTTAAAGTTTATAATAGAGATGATTTTTATAGTGAAAAGACTGTAGATTTACTTTATATTTGGGGACGTAGTGGGATAGATAGGGTAAAAATGCATGCTAGAATAATGTATGAAATGGACAAGTGGGGTCATTCTATGTTTTTTTCTGAAAAACAATTTCAACACTATCATTTAGATAATAATAGTTCTAGAACTATATTATTATTTGGTTTTGAAGGTTTTGAAAGAGTTGATTGGATATATTATCAAAATTTGAGCCAATGTGTATTAGATATGTTTGGCTCCGGTATGAAGTGTTTTAGAAATGTTGAATCTAGTTTTGGGGCTGTATCTATTAAACAAGACCCAACTGTATTGGTTCATAAATACCCGTGGGTTGACGGGGTAAATTGTGTTTCATTACCAATTAAGGAAGATAACCACATTGATATAGATAATTCATTAGAGAAAATATGGGATTATATTAGGGGTGATAAAAGAGATGACCTTTATAACATATACCTTAATAGTATCGAAACTGGTAGAAAATATGATACTATGGTTTATTTAACTAACTATGTGTTACCTGAAATAAAATGCAGATTAGCTTAATGAGCAATATCTTTAACAAAAAATTTGATAAAGTGTATTTGATTACTTCACCTTCTACTTATAAGGAAAGATTACAAAATATACAACACATTAGAAATCAAATAAATTTACAGTTAATTGTTGCTACAGACAAAGACAATATTATACAAATAGATAATACTAAACAATCTGAATTAAGTCTTAATAATGCATATTATTCTATTTTTATTGACGCTATAATTAATAACTACAACACTATTTGTACGTTTGAAGATGATCTATTTTTAACAAGCGGATATTCTAAATTGTTAAAAAAATATTTTAAATCTATTGATGTAAATTGGGATGTTCTTAATTTAGGTTACCACGTGCATGGAGAATATTATATAAATGATGAAAAAATATGGTCTCATGAATACAATGATGAAAATATAATTTTTCATAAAATAAAAAAACCTGAGGAAATTATAGGTACACATTGTATGGTTTTTAAAAATACCGTTTTTAAACATATTATAGAAAAATTAAAATCTAATACCGAACCTATGGATTTTTTTATGTATAAAAATGTATATTACGACTTTAATTGTTATCAGTTAAGAAAAAAATTATTTTATGGTAGTTCATATCGTGAATACGAATACGATAATGAGTTCTTTTATAAAAAATTTAAAAGTTCGATAGATTGATTATTATAGTTTTTTTCTAAAATATATAAATGAAATTTCTTATTACCGGTATTACAGGCTTTGCTGGACCTCACTTAGCTAACCTTCTTATTGAAAATGGTCATGAAGTTTTTGGTTTAGTTAGACACTCTAATGGACGAGAGACTGATATCCTTGATGTAGTACCAGATAACCATTTCCGGCAGATCAAATTTGTATACGGTGATCTTCGTAATTACCTTTCCATCTTAAAAGTTTTTGAAGCAAACAAATTTGATGGGGTATTTCACTTAGCTGCTCAATCTCACCCTCCTACGAGTTTTGTTAACCCTATTGGCACTATGGAAGAGAATGTTATGGGTTCGGCAAATCTTATTCAAGCAATTGAACTTTATAATCCTGATGCAAAGCTTATGTTTTGTAGCACATCAGAAGTATATGGTAATGTTGGAAGAGATGGTAGAAAGATTCAAACAACAGATCAGCTCCTTCCAGCTAATCCATATGGTGCTAGCAAAGTAGCAACCGATCTTTACTTACAAGAGAGATTTGAGAACAAAGCTATCCGAGGTTTTATTACTAGAGCCTTTTCACATACTGGACCTAGAAGAGGTAAAACGTTCTCCATATCATCCGATGCATTTCAAATAGCTCGTATGGTGAAAGGTTATCAAGATAAAGTTCTTCTTGTTGGTAATCTTGATACTATTAGAGTTGTTATTGATGTAAGAGATTGTGTTAATGCATATTATCTCCTTATGTTAGCTGACGGTTCAGATGGCCAGATATATAATGTGTGTGGTGAAGAACCACATAAGATGGGTCACTATACTGATCTTCTTATTAAACATTCTGGTCTTGATAATGTTGAAAAGAAAATCTATGATAAGTTTTATCGTCCTATCGATATTGATTATCAGCATGGTGATAGTGATTCAATTACAGAACTTACAGGCTGGGCTCCGAAATATAACTTAGATCAAACTATGGAAGACTTACTTCAGTATTGGGTTAACAAATTTGCATAAATATATGCATGAGCCTCTTTAACGATAAGATTAATACAATCTTAGAAAAGACTAGTTTAAATGCTAATGAATTAAAACCTTTGGACTTTATTTTCAATACTAATCCTGATTGCGATCACTTCAAGAGTAAGGGTATAGTAATGAAAGTTAAGCCAATGAAAGACAAAACCGGTACTATTGGTAACTTAGTACGTTATATGGTTGTCAATAAAGGTGACAATTACTTACCTGGTGATATATTAGATAAGACTGAGATTCAATTAGATAAACTAGAAGAGGAAGAAGAAGGTAAATTAACTAGATTTGCTAATATGGTTCAAGGCGCTCTTGATATAGCAGGTCTTGAACCAACTATAGGTACCGCAGCAGATGCTACCAATGCAATTATTTCTACTTTAAGAGCAGCAATTGCAAAAGAACCTAATATGCGTAAAAAGCATATGATGAATGCAGGTATTAGCGCTGTATCAATGTTACCTTTTGCTGATGTAGCTAAATTAGCTAAATTAAGAGCAATAAGAAAACCATTAACTAAAGGTCTTAAAGCAGTTAAAGGTTACGCTAAAAAACAAAAATCACCTCTTAAAGACAGATTCGGGGTAACTGAACAACTAAAACCTAGACCTCATATTAAGGCTGACCCTAAAGAATTAGCTATGGGTATAAAAGTCGAAAAAGAACATACTAATAATAAAGAAGCAGCTAAAACTATTGCTTTACAACACCTAGCAGAAGATCCAAAATATTATTCTAAACTCAAAAAAGTTGAAGGAAGTGTACATGAAAACTACGCAGACGGTAAAGTTAAAGGTAAAAGCAGACCCGGTAGAGTAAAAAGATCAGGAGCTAGTTGTAAAGGCTCTGTTACTTCATTAAGAGCAAAAGCTAAAAAAGCCGGTGGTGAAAAAGGTAAGATGTATCACTGGTGTGCTAATATGAAGGGTGGTAAGAAGAAATGAGTTACGAGTCTAAAGTATATCAATTATTAGAAGCTAATACAGCAAAATACTATGCTGAAAAACTTTCCTATGGATTAAAGGACTTAGCACCAGTAATTAATAGACAGACGATGAACTTTCATTATAATGTTCATTATAAGGGTTACATCAAAAAATTAAATGAAGCTTTAGGTAATAAACCAAAACCACCTATTGTTGAGTTAATTAAGAATATTAAGAAATACGATGATAAAGTTAGAGACAATGCTGGTGGTTACTACAATCACTCACTCTTCTGGAAATACATGCATCCAGGAGGGACTCCATTTGAAGGTAAATCCGAGCTCGGTAAAGCAATTAAAAGCACTTTCGGTTCCTTCAATAACTTTCGTAACGAGTTCATTGAATCTGGCAAGTCCCAGTTTGGGTCAGGATGGGTTTGGTTGGTAAAGAAAGATAATAAATTAGAAGTAGTTCACACACCTAATCAAGATAACCCTCTTATGAGTAATGCTGGTAAACCTATATTAGGTTGCGATGTATGGGAACATGCCTATTATCTTATGAATGGCCCAGAAAGAGGAGAATGGATTAATAACTTCTTTAAGATTGTTCATTGGAATCATTGTAATACTATTTTTATCAGTGATTGAGATTAAATAATTAGGTGAACAAAGATAACCATTTAATATACGAAGGTTATAGACAAAAAAGACATCTTACTCCTAAAGAATCTTTACAGAGAGATAAAGAATTCTTTAATTACGTTATTGAGAGTAACGATCATTTGTCTTCATTAAAGAAATTTTCTACTAAAAAGCTTTTTTCTTCTTACGTTTCAACATTAGCTAATCGTATTGAATCTAATAACCCTGGGTTAATTAAAGAAAGCAATATGAGCGATGCTGAAGCTTTTGGTATATTAAATGAAGCTACTCAGACAGTAACAGATCAAGAAGCTTACGATGCAGTAAAAGATATTTTTGAAGAGATTGCTGTTAAACAGTTAATTAGAAAAGCTGACTTATTTTTAGAAGCTGATGGTGACCCTAATGAGTTAGTTAATAGACCAATGGCAAGACGCCCGGGTCAAAGAGACGCTCAAGGTAGAATGTTACCGGGTCAAGGTGCTGCTCAAGTTCAAAACCAAGCTCAAAGAGATAGAGTAGCTGGTAAAATGAGAGATTTAAGAGCTGCTAATCAAACAGCAGCAGCTAGAATAGCTGAATTAGAAGCTAAGATTCAAGAGATGGAAGCTGCTGAAGCTAACATGAATCAACAGCAGAAAGCGCAGTCTGATTCTATTCAAGATCAGTTAGCTGCAATGATTAAGCAGATTCAAAATACCAATACAGCAGCTAATCAAAATGTTATTAATATTGGCGGTGGTTTTGGTGCACCTCAAGGGGCTCCAGCTGCACCAGCTGCAACAGAACCAGCTGCACCAGCTGATAAAAAGACACCAGCTGAAACACCTACAACTCCTGAAAAACCTGCAGAGAAAAAACCAGGTTTATTGAGTAGAATAGGTGCTGGTATTAAAAAAGCTTTACCTACTTTAGGTACTATTGGTGGAGCTGCATTAGGAAGTGCATTAGGCCCTGTTGGTAC
>Ga0208161_1000551_pt1 | contig 21128 bp, 16 predicted proteins | sample CB_VirMetaG_3_FD_184538 | JGI IMG/M metagenome (GOLD analysis project Ga0208161, IMG submission 184538) | Freshwater to marine saline gradient viral communities from Chesapeake Bay - CB_1508_1S Viral MetaG (SPAdes) (version 4) | ecosystem: Environmental > Aquatic > Marine > Coastal | place: USA...
CGACCAGTGAGGGGTGGGCCGACCATACGGACAACGCCCCACTTTATTCTGCCTACGAGCCACACGACCGCAGTCTCTTCTTCCACGTCACCAGAATGGGCGTGAGCATGACGCACCGCTACGACGTTGACGAATTGAACTACAGTGGGTACGAGGAAACTACTGTCCAAGTCACCTCTACACCTGCCGCAAGCGTCTGGGCAGATACGTCAGAGAAAAGTGGGGGTCGCTGGTTCCTGCGCGTCTACGACCCAACTACAGGTAAGGGTGTACTGGCATCTTACACCGGCACCAAGTCTGATGGATTCACAGGTGTTGTGTTCAGCCCAGACTTTGCCTCCTTTGTCGCTGGCAAGAGTGGGCTCAAGGTCACACCCTCCTACTACATGCCTGCAGGCAGCACGCGCATGTTTGCTTCGCGCCGCCTACGCGACCACAGCGAATACAGCGGTGCGAGCCCGGACATGAAGAAGGTGGACTGGTTCGACGTCTACGACAACCTACCTGCCTCTACAGGCGCGATGACCAAGCCTTCCGCACCCTATTCCCGCATGACTGCTCCGAAGATGACTCCCATGCCGATTCCGCGCATGGGCCACCACTACGTCACGCCGACCATGGCCATGCTCCCCGGACATTACGCGCACCCTGCCTATCAGCGCCTGTATGACTTGCACCACGCCTGCAAGAGTTCCAACTACAGTCCGCTGCACCAGAGCCTGACCGGCTCGCTTGAGAACACCCGCACCAGCGGCTCTGGCGCCACCATCGAGTCACAGGGCTTCGGCCGCGACCCACTCGTCTGGTTCTCGACGCCAACTGCAGCGTTCGGACCCAGTGACATCCACGGCGGTGCCTTCACCCTGCTCACTGAAACCAAGGTCAAGTACGAAGGCTACGGTGTGGCTGCGAGCACTGGCGCTAACGCTGGCGATGTGAACGCTCAAGGTGGGCATACTCTGGTGCTGGAGGCTGCGAACACCTACACGTTGGGCAACCACTTCCCTGACCCTCTGGAGGTTGGTGCTTACCAAATCATCATCCAGCCAAACGTGTTCAAGCAGCAACTGCAAGGCTTCCACAAGAACCACAGCGAGGAGACCAAGGCTCCCAGTGAGGCTGGCACCAAGGTCACAGAACTGACGGGTCAGCAGGTCAACACCGTCATCGCCATCGAACGGGATGTGAGCACGCGTGGAGCCGTGGCTCTTATTTTGGCTGAAGCCATTATGGCCGACGTTCGCGGCTGCGAGGTCATTCTGAACGAAGTCATGCTCGACATCGAGCCGGACGCGAACAGTCAGTTCGCAAACCTGCCCCCGTTGGCCCTGTTCAACCCCATGGGTGTGCAGGAGAGCAGCAGCCCCGCATTCACGCGCCGCAGTCTTCCCTACCGACCGGGCATGTTCCAGAGTTCCACTCCGGGTCGCACGCTCACCATCCCATGGTGGGGCATTCTGCATAAGGACGGGGCCTCCTCCTCTGGAGCAGAGAAGTTCCGCCATTTGGAGTGGCACAAGCCAGACAACTACTACGAGTTCTGCCGGGTCGGCTACGGCGCCATCGGTTCTCAGATGACGCTCGCTGGCTACCCGACGACTTACCTCGACATCTACGAACCGCACAAGCGCGCTCGCAGCCTCAATCCGAACTGTATTGTTCTGGCAAACGATTCCGGTGCGCAGACCATCACGGTTGACGACAACGCCCTGTTCCCAGTGGCGCCTTACTACGGCGAGGTTCTGGAGTACACAAAGGACGGCATTCGCTACACTGCGACCTACACTAACCGGACGGGCACGCTCGCCCATGCTACGCTGGGAGCGAGCACGACTTTCGAGGGCGTCGTGGGCAGTGCTGCGTTCTGGACTGGTTTGGTCAACGAGTCAACAGTTCTGCGACTGAGCAGGCCCTACGACAACGGACCAAGCGACGAACTGTTCACCAAGTCAGCGACCAGTATCATGACTCGCAACTTACCGCAGTACGCCAACGGCAGCCGCGACACCAACTCGCTGCACGCTCCAGACGCATTCCTGTGCATGTGGCACCCCAACCTTGGGCGACCCTTCACGTGGTACAGCGACGACGAAAGTCGCGCATTCTACACCAATGACGGGTCAGCCGATGCGCCTGTGGACAAGAAGCCGTATAACCACGTTCCTGAGCACTTTGAGACCATCCACTACCACGATTTCAACTACGTGGCCAGCAAAGGTCCATTCGGCCTTGCTATGAAGTGGGTCGCCCCTCCAGCCAGCAGCCAAGCCCACACAGGCGACATCTACACGGCTGCTGCCATTGACGCCGTGGTGGACGGTGCTGGCACGCTCGACCACCAAGGCGGCACCGTTGGGGCGAACAAGTACAACTTCGCAGGCTTCTGGCCCGGCGGTAGCCGTGGGGCTGGCGGAGTCAGCCGTCTGGAAACCTACGGCCACGCCCTCATCGGCTGGGGCAGCGACACCTACGGCATGGATTGCGAGACTTATCAAGATTCGACAGGCGTGGCGACGCTGGCCCTGCCGAGCGACCGCAACAGGTGCTTTGGCTACCGTATGGCGGTACGCCAGTTGTTCAACAGGCCACGCTGGTCGCCGTATGTCCGTGGATGGTTGGAAGTGGCCAACAGCAACGCCATGCTTGGGTACTATCATGGTCCGCTTATCCAGCAAGACTCCAAGACTGGCGGCTGGGACTACGTGGGTGCCGACGGTGACGAGGACGACGAGGACTTCGATGCCCTCTACGTGGGCATCCTTGAGCGAATTACGCAGGTGTCCAGCCTCCTCGGTCAAGACCAACTTGGAAGGCAAGTTCGCTACAGTGATGGACGGCGCATGACCGGACCGTTCGGCTGTCCGGTCCGCACCTTGCGCAACACGTCGACGACGACGCGTCTGTTCCCCAACGACGCCAATGGTCAGGGTGTTGAAGAGTTGGCTGAGGCTCACCGCTTCTACATGGTTGACTGGTGGGGCAACACGCGTGGTGAGGACGTGCGTCGCTTCCCTGTCCGTGGCTTCGGTCTGCGTCCTTCGTGGGACCCAGAGGACGCATATGCAGACACGAACGTCACGCATCGTCCTGCAGCGCACGGTCTGTTCGGCGGAGACGGGAACGACCGCTACAGCGGCAGCGATAACAGCGATAACAACGCAGCCACGAACATGGGCACCGTTGACTGGTTCAACCCAGCCAGCGCTCTGCGAGTGGGTGACCGTGGGGATGGGCGTGGTGTGCGCTGGCCCACTGTCTTCAACGAAAGCCTGCTGATGGACGTCAGCGAAGCCCACGACGCCACAGGCCTCGTCCTGAGCCACAGCACGTCTGAGCCAGTTTTCGGCAACGGTCTGGTTCGCCCAAGCAACGCTGCACCCCAGCCCGGTGAAATCGAACGCGGCATCAGCGACCGCGTCGACCTCAACAGCGACGATGGCCTCCTCAAACCCTCAGCACACGTCGCAGAGGGCATCGAGACCGTGACGGCCGACATTCGTGGCGCTGAGCCAGTGGGCAGGGACGACGTGCGCCTTGGCCTTGATGTCGACACCATCGCCGAACTGAACGACGGCATCAGCCGCGAGTACATCGTCATGTCCACCGAAGCGGCCAGCCTGCACACCGACCGCGCAGTCGGCCAGCGCACCAACGTGCGTGGCGCTCACAACGTCGGCAGCCGCACGCTGAACGACCTCGACATGACCGCACTCGATTGGTCCGACAAGCCGGTGTCCGGCGTGGTCCGACACTCGGATGCGCACGCGATGTGGCCGCTTGGCGGCACCTACGTCATGGAGTGGAGCAAGCACGCTGGCGTCCTTGACGTCAAAGGCTGGGGCAAGGCAGGTGCCGCTTCTTCCTCCAACCCCTATCAGGATGCAGACCATGACCCGACCAAGGAGAACGTGAACTACACGGACAGCACCATCCAGTTCATCTACAGACCTGCGCACGGGCTGGACTACCGCCACAGCCAGATGTTCCGACCGTTTGTCGACACAACAGGACCTCAGACAGGCTCCAACTTCTTCCGCGCTACTGCCGGCGGCAAGTACGGTCTCTTCACCAGCGACGTTCCCAGCGCACGCACAGGGACGCCGAGCAACCCACCGTATGCCCCCGTCTACACCGTTGACCCAGACGCACCTACCACGGCGGACAGCAACGGTCCGAAGATTCAGGGCGTCGACGTCACTGGTTTCGACAAGACTGACGTGCGCTCACCAGTTGCGCGCATGGTGATGTCTGAGAACACGCTGGAGCACTTCCGCGCTGACGCAAGCCGCCGCTCTATTGACGACGACGAGGGCGATTACAGCGTGCAGCCGCGCCACAGCCAAACGCTGCATCCGAAGGGTAGCAAGGGCGACACCTCCTTCAACACCGGAGACCATAGCGGAGAGTGAGGCACCATGGCACTTGGTAAGAACACCGTGACTGGGCGCGCTGATGCGGCTCAGAACACAGTGATGAAGCGCGTGCGCAAGCCTCGGTTCGTCGACAACGCAGTGCGCCATGCCGAGTACACCCGCATCAAGGCTGGGTTCGCGGCGCAGTTGCCCACTGCATCTGACTTCGTCCCTACTGCAGAGCGACGTTACCGCCTCATCGAGGAAGAGGACACGGTTCGCATCCTGCACAACCCTACGGATAGCATGCGCTACGAGGGTGCGCTGTTCTACGACGAGGATAAGGTCACGACCTCAACCCCTCTCCCAGCCTTGGCGGTCGGGGCCGAGCATCACGACCAAGCACTCGTCCTGTCGCAGTCTGAGGCGGCCACCAAGGGCACGCGCTATCGGCTGGAGAACCTGAAGGGTAGCGGGCTGAACGCCATCGGCTTCACCGACAGAACCATTCGTTTTGCTCAGAAAGTTGGCGTGGGGCTGCGAACTTCTGACCTCGCAGCCCGCGTGGCGAAAGCCAACACGTCGTCAATCAATGGCGTGCGGGCAAAGCAGCCCAGTGGCACGTTTTTGGCCCGCGACTTCTACGGCGTCGAGGCGTTCACTGCACTTCGGTACCTGTCCAAGCACGACGGCTACAGCCCTCGCGGCGACCGCTACGGCAACCTCTGCTACTTCCCGCAGTCAAACATCGAGCGGGAGTTCTTTGTGGCCGAGAACAGAGTTCTGGGCGGTGAAATCGACGACAGCACCGACAGTGCCCCTAACAGGGTCGTCGTTCGCGGCCGAGCGCGGGCAAACAACCACAGCAACGTCGTGCAGGTCGACGACTTCGGTCGTCAGGGGGCCGGTGTTCTGGAAGTGCCGGGTGGCATTCATGCACCCACAGCGATGACGCGCTCCAGTGCGAAGGCTATCGGACAGCGCATGCTCAAGATGGCAAACAGCGCGACTGGCTCCAAGGTCCTGACCGAGGTTGTGGGTGCGACGCATATGCACCCCGGCGACATGGTGTCGTACCAAACGCGCACGGACAACGAGCGATACGTCGTGCTTGGAAGCGACATTGACCTCGATGCGCGCACCAGTAATCTGCACGTGAACTCAGTCAGCGTGTCCCTTGAGGACGTTCTGCAGCGGTTTCAGGAGATTGACGTCAGCGGCAACATCGAAGCCAACGAAGAGCGGAACAGGCAGTTCGCTGTCGAGGAGTTCTCTACGTCGTTCGGCTTCAAGTTCCGCGTGTCGTGGCAGATTGCCGAGCGCGTAGACATGAACCGTGGCGTAGGGCTGACGGTCGGGACACACGACCGGAGCGGCATCAATGGTTCACTCCGGCTTCAAAGCACAGGCGTCCTCATGAACAACGGTGGTGGTTATGCGTCGGGCACAACGACGTTCACCACGGACGGTGTGGCTGCCGACACCGTGTTCACGTCCGACAACCAAGAGGTGTTCAAGCGCAACGGGAACAAACTTGGCCACATCGACGTGGCATCCGTGACGCCTACCTCAGTCGTCATCAAGTCCAGCAGCGTTCACGCCATGGACGACGACGAAGAGTTGTTCGTCTTGTCCGAAGCGCCACTGCCAGAGGCTGGGAACAACCACCTGCGCATCGGTGCCGTGCACAGTCGCTACATGAACAGCCGGAGGGGATGATATGCCGCTACTGAACGAAGGGACGAGATTTCTGATTGAGACGCTGCGCGACCGCATCAACGAGGTGGTCTTCGGCTTTGACGGCACCGTCGCCACCCAGCAGGATGGGGGTATCGGCAACCCAGCGGTGGTCGTGACCCCGAACGTCAGGGTCGTTGACGACAACACGTTGATAGTCGAAGCCCGCCTGCCTCTCAGTACGACATTCACACGCCCGCTCAGAGAAGTGGTCATTCGCTATAAGAATCCCGCCGACTCAACCGACACGACTGACTTCATGCGCTACACGTACAACGCTGTGGAAAAGACAAGCAACAACGAAGTGAAGTTCTCGGCTATCATTGAGGTGAGCATTTGACCAATCCGACCGCAGGGCACACCAGCGCCACTGGCATGGGGAGCGATGCGCAAGGCCTGCGCGATGGCGACGGGCTAACCAGCCCCAGCCTCACCAACCTCTACGAAGGGTTGCACGGAAACGGCATCATGCGTCTGGGTGACGGTGCGCGAGGCGATTCGCTGAGAAACAGCGTGGTGGCCAACACCCCCGGCTACCTGCAAATCGGCGCTGCCCAAGGAGAAGTCAAAGTCTACGGTGGCTACTGCGTTCTCGACGGCGTCCTCTACCAGTTCGCCAACGGTCCGGGCTCCTACGAGACGTTCATCGTGGGGACCACTGGGGCAGGGGCTAATCATAGCGGTGACCTTCCCAGCGTGCCGGGCTCCAACAGCGACGTCTACGTGGTCGTCTACCTCGTCGGGCGCAACACCCCAGAGGCTCACGTGATGTACGAGATGGGCACCCCTGCAGCACCCTCCAGCGGTACGCCTCTCATTCCGAACCGCTTCCTGTCGACACCGAGCATTTCTGGCAACACCGACCTCAACCATCAGACAACTGTGCTGGGCGTGATTCGCTACTCTATGGCAGGCGGCTCGGCCAACGTGACCGCGAGCCTCAGCGGACCAGTCATTCACGACCGGCGCACGTTCCTCAGGAACAGCCCTCTCTACCTGACGCCCATGACCAAAGGCGGCATTGGCGACGTCGCTGCCTCCAACGCACTGACCAACCCAGACGCCTTCTTCTCGTCTCCCGAAGACGGTGACTTGACGGGCAGCACCTTTGGTGCCATCTGGCAAACGCACCGCGAAGACACCGCCGGAGGAAAGCACGGCGTCATTCTGGCAGCCATCCCCGGCAATCTGGACACTACGCCTGTGACTGGGGTGCACGTGCTTGGGCCTGACCGGCTGGAAAACATCACGACGTCGGCGGACATCACGTTCACTTTCGACGAAGCAAACATCTGGGTTATCACTACCGACGCGAACCGCACGATTGCGGCGAACGGGGTTTTCCCCGCCGGGCATGTCGTAGACATCTACCACAAGGCAGGGGCGCACACGCTGACGTTTGACCCAACAGTGGGCGGTCACGGTGCGACCCCCATCAACGTCAGCATCGCGGTCGGCGAATCTGCCCGATTTGTCTACGACGGAACCGACTGGCACCAAGTGATTGCGGCATCATCATCGTTCCCATCTTCCAGTGGTGCCTCTGGCCTCGTACAGTTGTCGGACGGTGCAGGTGGCTTTACCAGCGATGCAGACCTGTCGTGGGACAGTGCAGCCGGTGAATTGACGGTGAACGGCAAGTTGACCGTCACCGGCCTCATCGACCCCACTGGGCTCGAATTGGACCCGCAGGCCGCCAACCCCGGCGGTGTGGCTGCGAACACCTTGTGGCTCGACAGCGGTGCGAGCAACCGACCCAAAATTGGAGCAAATGCCGTGCTGCGCGCCTCTGACAACATCAGTGAACTCACAAACGACTCGGCTTTCGTTGACGCTGCGGGTGCAGCCGCTGCTGCTCCAGTGGCATCGGTGAACACTCAAACTGGAGCAGTGAGCCTCGACGCTGACGACCTTGCGGACGGCACGACCAAGGTGATGATGACCGCTGCAGAGCGCACGAAGTTGACCGGGGTTGAAACCGGCGCAACTGCTGACCAGACGGATGCTGAGATTCGCGCTGCAGTGGAGGCGGCTACGGACTCCAACGTGTTCACAGACGCTGACCACACAAAATTGGACGGGATTGCTGCGGGCGCTACTGCTAACGACACGGACGCCAACCTTCGCGACAGGGCCACGCACACCGGCACTCAAGCGGCGAGCACCATCGGTAGCGGTACGTTTGCCGATGCGCGCATCGCACAGAGCAACGTGACGCAGCACCAAGCGGCTCTCTCGATTACGGAGTCGCAGATTTCAGACCTTCAGGGCTACCTTCTTTCGGAAACGAACGACCTGACTGCGTCGGTAACGTGGGCGAATGTGCCAGATGCCAACATCACCCAGTCGTCCGTCACGCAGCATCAGGCTGCGCTGACTGTCGACGATAGCCAAGTGACCGCTGCGGCGAGTGCAACGAACTACACGCCCTCAGCAGCCACCGTCGAAGGCCACTTGAGCGGCATCGACACGGCGCTCGCAAGTGCAGGCTCCTACACCGACGCTCAGGCTATTGCAGCCGTGGAGGGTGAGGCCGGGTTGGACTTCTCAACCTCAACGGGTGACGCCATCATTGAGAACACCGTATTGAATAAAGATATCATCCTCCGAGTCAACGACGGTGGAAGCAGCCTCGACCGACTCATCATCTACGGCGACAACGACCCTTCCTTCCCGAACACGGAAGTCAAGGTCGCCGGGTCCCTGCTCGCTACTGAGGAAGTGCAAACGAACTCACTCGTTTTGGGTTATGGGAGTTCGCCTACGGCGTCTATTGCTGAAATCAAAGCCTATTCATCGAGTGAACCAATGGTCTTCAAAACCGGAACAGGAAGCCCTGAGAGGATGCGAATTGCGACTGATGGGAAGGTTGGCATTGGGACCACTCCTTCTCAGACGTTGCACGTCAACGGAACCATCAGGCAGACGGTGACGAGCGCGGTACTCGTTGCCGACGCCAACGGTGACTTGACGGCTGCAAGCAACCTGACGGACGCATCCTATGTTGCGGTGGGTAGCGCGGGTGCTGATTTGTTCAACATCGTCCCTCCCGGCTCGCCCACTGATTGGACAGGGCCTCCTCCCACGTCTATCGAAGAGGCCATCAACCGTATAGCGAGTTTCGTCGCTGCTACTCACGGGCCAATCCCGTGAGGTGATTATGAATGGGACGATTCGTCGACTTGCTCAAACAGGAGTGCGAGAACTGCAGGCGTATCGCTCTGCCTCGTAGCATCTCTGGTCGCTACGTCAGCGGTGAATTGGCCGTGCTGCACGAGTGCCCTTTCTGCTCTTACGTGAGGTTTCACGGACAACTGGGCTTCAAAGGCGAGCGTAAGCGACGCGCAGAGCCGGTGTCGAAACGAGCAGGCGGGCGCCTCTCCACGTTTCTCAGGAATAGGGCTGAGAAAATGCGGTGATTATGCGACTTCGCGTTCACTCTTCCTCTTCAGCAAGCATTTCTACAGCCCTACAGATGTGGCACATCTCATTCACCTCGCTTTCCGATGATGTCGTCGATTCGGAGGATGCTGATGGTCACTTCGCTGGCTGACTGCACAGCCTGTCGCACCAGTTCAAGGGGCTCAAACACTCCAGCCTCAATCATGGAACAAGCGCCGCCATTCTCGATGTCTGGCCCAGCATCGCTGTTGCCCTGCATGTGCTCGTTGCGTAGCGTCAGGATGGTGTCCAGCGGGTCGTGGCCAGCGTTCTCAGCGATGGTGGCAGGGATGCCCTCCAGAGCGTCTGCAAAGGCGTCAATGGCCATCTGCTCACGCCCTCCGGCTTCGGCCGCACGGGCGCGCAGGTGGAGGGCAGCGCTGAGGTAAGCAGAGCCGCCGCCAGCCACGGTCTTCCCGCTGTTGTGAGCCAAACAAACGACACCCAGAGCATCCTCAAAGCCGCGCTCTGTCTCGTCGAGCGTCTGACGGGTCGCTCCTCGCAGAACGAGAGTGGTCACCTCGCCTTCGCCTTCAACGACGACGTAGCGCATGTCGCCTATGGTCTCGCACTTGATGTGCGCGTCAGAAGCCACCTTCCCACCGTCCTCAACGCTGTGGTACACGGTGGTGCCCAGAAGCCGGGCCAGCGCCGTCATGTCGCTCTCTGGCACGCGGTGGACCACAGCGATGTTGGCGTTGGCCAGAGCCGCTGCAACGACCTCGTTGACGGTGTCCCTGCAGAACACGGCGCCTCCGTCAGGCATGGTGTTGATGATGTCCGTAGCCTTCTGAATCCACTCGTCTCGACTGGATTGCTTCCGGTACTGCTGATATTCCTGCGCAGAGGACAGGCTGATTTGCACGTTGTCGTCCTTCTTCCCGTCGCCAAGGCCCGTGTTGATGAGCAGCACCTTGGGCGCAGGCTCGTCAGGCATGGCCGGGAGCATGAACTCCTTGTGCAGCACCACGCCGTGGAAGCAGTACGAGTCGTCCAGCGAGCCACCCGGCTGCGAAAGCACCCGAATGCGGGAGTAGTCGCCGTTGGCGTTCTTGGCCGCAGTCACGCACAGTTCGCTGACGTGGTCCATGCTGGACTCAAGCGCCTTTCCTGTGATGGAAGTCTGTGCAATCTTACTCAGAGGGGCTTCGACGGTCAATGAGTTTAGGTGCTCGACGGCCCAAGCGGCTGCTTTGCGATAGCCACGGCAAATGATGTTCGCGTGGAGGCCCTTGCCGAACAGCAGTTCGCTGTTGCCCAGCAATTCACCGGCAAGCACAACGGTACTGGTTGTGCCGTCGTAGCAGACGTCTTCCTGCGTGTTGGCAGCCTCGACGACCATCTTGGCCGCAGGGTGAGTGATGTCCAACTGCTGCAGAATGGTCGCACCGTCGTTGGTGACGATGACGTTCCCGCCTGCGTCGACCATCATCTTGTCCATTCCCATCGGCCCCAGTGTCGTTTTCACCGTCGACACGGCCCGCTTGGCCGCTCGGATGTTGTGCACTACAGCGCTCGTGTTCCCCTCAGTCTCGTTCATGTGTATCACCAGTCTACCTCAAACTCCTTCACTTCGCCAGTGTGGCGACAGCGGGCTTTCACGAAGCCTTCCGTCACACCATGCTGCCAAAGTTCGTAGGTGAGTTCTGCATCCTTCAAGCAGTATTCGGCGACCTTGCCAAAGTTGCCCTTGCGCCATTCGATGGGCGCGTCGTGACTCGTCATCAGTTTGCCCTTCTGGAGGGTGTGCTCGCAAGCGTCCGACAGGGGCACAGCGTGCCCCGTGATGGCGCGCAGAAGCGCTGAGGTGTCAAACACCTGCTCGTCGGACTTGGTGAGGATGTCGCCCGCCGCCCAGCAGTCGAGAGCATCGCGGATGATAGGAAGGTCGAACTTCTTGAGATTGTGACCCAGTATGAGGCCGCCTTGGTTGACGTGATTGGCAAGGTCTTCGCCAATGATTTGCGGGTGCAACTCCTTGACGACCGTTCCTTCAGGAAGTGACTTGGTGACGGGCTCGTTGCAGTAGACCACGCCGTTTTCGCCGTCCCATGTCGCCACGACGGTGGGCTCAAACAAATGCGTCTGCCCCCAACCGCCAATCTCGTGCGAGTAGTTTGCAGTTTCAATGTCAAGAGCCAGCATTTTTACGACCATTCACGCATTCCTCCACGCAGCCAAAGCACCAGTCGCACATAACGACTTCCTGCCCATGATGTTTTCCAAAAGTCCAGCCTCCGATAAAGGCACCCACGAGAGTCGAGCACATAACGCATTCGGTGCACTTAAGTTCCACATCACGCACCGCCCTTCCTGAACTCAGGTCGCAGTCTGATGTAGACTCGCACAGATTCTCGCGTATCAACGAACATTTCTGCCCCGTAATCGTTGAACTTCGTGTTGATGGACCCGTGGCTGCTGTAGTTGGCCATTTTCCCGAAGGCTTCCATGACTTCGCTCTTCTTGGCCCAGCCCTGACCACGGGTGTCGTCGAAATCGAAGAGTTCGCACTGCTCAAACGACTTACGCCAGAAGTCCTGCATCTTCTTCTTCTCACTGGCACCTGCGCCAATGTTGACTTCAGACTCAAGCCACTGAATGAGGTTCCCGTAGAGGTCGTAGAGGATTTCGCGCGCCATGTCGACGTGGTCACCGCGCACGACCCACACACCCTCAATCATGGCCATGTGGTGAGCGAGGATGTTGGTGTAGTTCTGGAGTCCCATGACGAAAGAAGAGCAGATACCTTGCTTGTCCGGTCCGAGCGGCTCAACGATGCTGTAATACTCATCAATCGCCATGTAGAGGGCTGGCCTGTATGAGTCGTCGATGGTGAACGTCCGCTTCATCAGACCCATGACAACCTGCTCTTGGTCGTCTTCCGACATCTCATCCCACTCCATTGGCGGGATGTCGGCGAGGTCGAGGATGCGCCGCTTAAGTCGCTTCTGCAAGTCAGTGAAGAACTGTACGACTTCGTCGAATGGCATCTCCGGCTCTGAGTCATCGTGTACTGCGTCGGCCAACTCGTAGTTGATTTGGCGCTTCATGTCCAACGTCCAGTGCCGCCAGTACGTGAGGACACGCTGAAAAATACCCTTGTCGAGCACGTGTTCTTTGATGCCTTTTGGCGGGAAGGTGGTAATCCAAAGAGATACCTCAGATTTGACGCTGAACGTGTCGCGAGCCATGTGCTTCGTGAGTTCGTTGCGTCCAGTACCCGCTGAGTTTAGGGCGGACTGGAGAAAGAGTGTGGTGTTTTCATTGTGCTGCCCTGTCTTGAGGATGATGCTACCTTCATCGAAGTTGAGCCCCTTGCGCCCGGCAAGAATGCCGGGGCGCACAATCATGTCTGGGTTTCGCTGGTCTTCCGAATCCGGGTCAGGGACCAGCGTGCCCACGAGAGCGGCGTCGTTGCCAGAGTTGTAGTCCATGCTGTTCAGCCCGGCCTCCAGCAGCACTCTCTCGATGACCTCGTAGGCTGCCGACTTGCCTGTCCGGGTGTCCTGAATCCAAAACATGCTGACACGAGGGTCGAGGTTGCTCCCACCTACAGGGATGCGGACATATGGGATGGCCGCTTGACCAAGGATGAAGAAGAAGGACAGCAGGCCCGGAATCTCATTGTTTCTGCTGAACATGTTGAAGTGCTCAAGGTAGCCCCTCAGTGTAGGGTATTTCTTGGTGCATTCATAGTTCGCTGCTCGATGTTCCATCATGGCTGTACCCTCCTCTCCCGTAGGTCTTTGTCACGCGAACCGGCTCCTCAGAAGTCAACACTTCAAGGAGTCGCTGACGCAACTTCGGACCGAGGCCTCTCACCTGTTTGAGGCTTTCGGGATAGAGCATTTCTTCAATGGAGCCGCATCGCTCCAGTGTATTTTGAACCAGTTCCGGTCCAAATCCGGGGACTGCAAGCAACATGTCTGCGCGTACGTCATTGGTGCTGGTTCGTGTGACAGCCTTCGCGCCATGAGTGCTTGCCGGTTTCTGCATTTTGCTGTGCAGTTTAGCGATGAACATGGCCGCCTCGGAGTAGTCCTTGGCGCGGTAGATGTGACAGTCAAAGTCTGCCGTGATGCGGGCAAAAATGCCCAGAATCATGTCCTGTGTCTTAGCGTAGGTCACAGGTCGACCTTGCTTCTTGGACATAGCCACGTGCTTAGCGATGTCCCCGTGCACGACGAGGATGACGCGCTCGCAGTTGGCGTCAAGGTTCTCGATTTGGCGCATGAGGTGACCGCTGAACGTCGACTGGATGAGGTCAGACAGACTCTTACACTCGATGTGCGCATTACCTGCCTTATAGTCCCCCATGCCCTGCAGGTGGGTCTTTTCAACAGCGAAGCCCTCACGCTCAGCCGCACGAATGACGGCATCGTGGAGGGGGCCTCGCTCGTTTGAGTCGATGTAGAGAGGGACCTTTATCGCCATACACCACGCCTCCTTTCGTAGCGTTCAGCAAAGTAGACGCAGCGTTTGCAGGCACGATTATCGCCCTCTTCGTCTACTTCCCAATGTGAGTCGCCAACGATGACCATGCCACAGAAGGAAGCGTCGCCCTCCAGCACAGAACCATCGCTACGCCTGAGAATCAGGTGGTGGGGCTTGGCGCCTTTTCGACGACCAACCCAGTGAATCTTAGCGTACTTCTCACTCATCCACAACCGCCTCCTCCATCGCACCAGTCTTGTCCCAGTATCGACACTTTCCAAGGCACATACCTTTCTTGTGAAGCATCGAGCACGTTTGAGGGTATTCCGTACCCACGATGGTGCCGACTTGGTATCGGGTCGTGGCTTCATCAAAATCTGCCCAGTCGAGGCCGCTGATGAATTGCACGATTGTTTCGCCGTGTTCTGCCAACTTTGAGCGGTCGATTCGCTCAACCGGCATGAAGTTGCGTAGTCGTTTAGAGAGGTACTTGACCAACTGGACGCGAGCGTCGTGGCTTGGGTTGCTGCCGACTCGACAGGCGGCCGAGTTTAGGCAAGGGAGAATGATAATGCCGTCCATAGACGCTGTTGGCAGGTCGATGGGCTTTGAGTTGGGGTCAAATACGCGAGAGCGTTGCTTGGTGCGCACGACGTCCAGCGACACCCCCTTGGTCCCGTAAGCGAACATGCCAGACTTGGACTCCAGTGCCTCGACCATGATGTGGTCCAGCCCTGCTTCCAAGTCGGAGGTTTTCAGCGGTATGGACCAGAGTCCGCGTTTGGAGTTGTACGAGTTCGGGAGCCGAATCATACCGCTCGTGTCGAACGGCACTGCAGGGTCTGAGCAAAACAGGTTCATCTCGTGAATCCACTTGCTGATAAGTGACATACCTGCTTCCTTGACATCAGACAGATGGTTGCCGTCAGCGGGCATGTAGGGTTTGTCCAGCATGACCCAGACGTGGAAGCCACCACCGCTGTACCAGACGGCGTGTGCGATGTCTTCCTTGAGCAGGTGCTTATGCAGCGTGAGGGTCTGACGCAGGGCCTTCTCAGGGTTGACGTCTGGCCTGTCCCGCTGCCTGAAGTCCTTGGGGTCAAAGTCCATCACGAAGTGACGGACGATGGGCGTGGTCAGGTCGACGCGCCTATTGTGTGGCTGCTGCAGGGCTCGGTAGCCGTAGACGGTCATGTAGGCGTTGGACACTCCGTCCTTGCCAGACCAGTAGCGCTCCAACTCCTCATCTGTACGAACCAGTTTTCGGAATCCCCTACCCTTCTCATTCCCAAGTTCCATTACTTCTCGTGGGAAATCGAAGACCAGACGCACCTCACTCGCCTACCTTCATGATGCGCCCAAGGACGGCGACCAATTCTTCGTTGTCCGTGAGGAGGTTGACGTTGAGCGTCAGGTGCATCGGTCCAAGGGGACCTCTCTCTGACTCAGGGTCGAACTCCCAAAGGGATGTCTGAATTGCCACTGTGTAGTCCACCTCACCCAGATGCGAGAAATTCAACTCGACAGGGCGACCGACGGCTGCGGGAAGCAGCCGCTCGATGACCATGGTGAGTGTTCGGATGTCGTGCTTCGTCGGGATGTGCATTCACTCTTCCTCCTGCATCTTGGCGATGTATTCCTTTGGGTCGTCGCTGCCCTCCCACGAAGGACAAATCGACTTAAAGTCGCACCAAGCGCATTTACCTTGGCTTGGCTTAGGGGGGAAATCGTCAGTCAGGTATGCCGTGATGAGAGCCTCCTTGAGCCGCTGGACTCTTCCTTCAGCGTAGCGCGACACGCTTTGCTTCTGTCCCTCTTTGTTCGCATTGATGGGTTCGTAGAAAATACGGTTGACGCTGCGTTGCTCTAATCCGTACTTGTTATAGGCATCGAGCCCTTCCACCTCACCGGATGGGTAGACCCAGCCCCAGTGCGTGACGTTCTGGTGCTCGTGGTCAGCCACCTTGAGCAAGTGCTTGTAGAACGCCATCTCGATGCGCATGCTGTCGACCTTGAACGACTGGTCTTCCCACGTCACGGTGCCAGTCGTGTCTGTCTTCGCTGTCTGCAACCACTTGCCGGTTTTCAGTTCCATCAAGGCCACGCCGTTTTCAGTAGCGAACGCACGGTCAATGCTCCCAGCCCAATGGATGGGGATGGTCAGCACCTCGCCGTTGAACTCAAACTCTTCCTCGGTGAAGGCGTGAACCTCGGCTTCGTTAATGATGGGTAGGTAGTCGTCTTTCCCACCTGCAAGCAATCGCTCCAAATCCCACTTTAGACGGGTCTCGATGGACTTCTCCTCGCCCAACTCGTAGGTTTCTTCAGGCAGAATACTCAGTGCCAGTGCCAGCGCCTCGTCACGCTTATCCCGCTGCATGAGGGTGAGCAAGTCGTCGAGGTAAGGGTACACGTTGTTGAAGTAGTACTCGACGGCGTTGTGCACGTTCGTCCCTTTCCGCATGGCGTCGGTTTCAGGGGTCGGAAGGCCATGCACGCGCTTGTACTCGTACTGCTTGGGGCAGAAGTCGAAGTCGCTCGTCAGACTCGACTTGGTCACGCGCAGGTGCTTTGGGTGACCCGGCTTCCAAGCGTATGTTGACCGTGAATATGCTGTCCAATCCCTGTCGCTCATTCGTATTCCTCCAGTTTTGTTTGACGTCCGCCGACGATGTCGACAAACTCGGAAAGTGTGGTCTGGCGCGACCCCTTTTCATCATAGCGACCGCAGGTCGGGCAGGCGTCGAATCGAGACAGTGGAGCCGCAGGCTCGGTGTCCATTACCCGCTTCCAGAAAGCCCATTTACTCACGCTTTTTCCTCCTTTTCAAGGTCACGGATGAGTCTTTCAAGGTAGACAGCGAGGTCCATAGCCTCCTCTTGAGCATGGCGCAGCCATTCGATGTGGGTGAGGTCCTTGCGCTCCATCGTCTTGCCATATTTGTGCCATCCGAGGTCAGCACGCTGGCGAATCTTACGGACGACTTCTTCTTCGATTTTGCTCATTCAATCACCTCAAAGTAGTTCTTGGGGCGGGCGGCGCCAGAAGCGGCTGCCAAGTCCCAGTCGAGTGCCATGAAAATGGGCTTCAGTTTAGCCTTGAGCAACTTGTCCACCATCAAATCGACGTCCAGTTCGTAGCCGTCTAAATCAGATTCGTCGACGAAAGCCATGACGTCCGTGCGGTTGTCGCGAACGTAGACCCAGTCCACGCTCTGGTCCTTGAAGAACTTCGGCTCGACGGTTCTGTTATAGTAGAGGGCAGCCTTGATGCCTCCTCCAACCTTAGAATACTGTTCTGGGTGCTTCTGCAGTCGGGTGGTCGAAGCCACTTCCTTGAGGTCGAAATCGCTGCTCAGAATGCGCTTGGCCAGTGGACGGACCATAGAGATGACTTGCTCTTCGCTCGCTCCTCGACAAATGGCGGTGAGAACGTCGTTCTCAAGCGTCATTGAGATAGGAGCGAGTGTGCTGATTTTACCCCAGCGTGCGCTCTTGACCTTACCTTCGTCTTCAGGTGGCCACGAACAGATGCCGTAGTAGAGGTTCTTCCCACCGACAATCCAGTAGGGCATGTAGGCCTCAAACTCTACGATGAGGTCCTTGGCGTTGAGGCGCTGTTGCACGGTTGTCGTGAGGTGCTTTGCCAGTGCCCCTGCTTCGTCGTAGGGGACCTGTACGAATGCCGAATCGGTGTGCCCGTAGAGGGGTGCGTAGCCCTGCGCCTTTGACTCCTCAAGGAGGAAACGAATGGCTTGTCGACCGACCGAAGTAATGGCGCTGGCGATGTCGAAATCACACCAACCCCAGTGAGCGCTGGCCGTCATCCCGTAGAAAGAAGCCATCACACGCTTGACCGCCAACTGCATGGTGTTCCATCCGCTGCGCTCGCGCTCGCTTTCCGATTCGCGCATCTTACGCTTATACAGGTCACGTAGGTCGAACATCTCGGTGACGATGCGGGGAAGAAGTGCGTCGACGCCCTGCCTCCAGCAAGTGCCGTCCGGCAGTCGATGCACGTTGTCCTCATTCGCTTGGTCGGGGTGCACCTGCGTTTCCCAAGACAGGTTGTGGCTAAGGATGATGCTGGGGTACAGACCCTTGTAGTCAACGCAGGCCACGCCCTCGTATCGTCCGGGCCGAGGAGGGGGGATGAACGCGCCCTCGTACTCCTGTTTCTCCTGCTGAGAACGGGTGGGTGCCTTCCAATCGGTCCTGCGACTGAGTAGGCCGCGCGCAAACCGCGTGACGTTGTGGCAGGAAGGGAACGTGACGCCGCACAGTCGCTGCAGAGAGAAGAAGAAGTCGAGGACGTGGTTGTCTTCGTCGATGCGCTTCAACAGCACCGTGTCCTGCATACAGTAGTCCACGTAGTCGTCGAAGCGCTCCGTCCACCCAGTGAACACGTCCATGTCGAACTTGCCGCCGAGGCCACAGGCTTCCGCCAGCGTGTCTAATTTGAGGTTCTTCAGTTGGGGTTTGCCGCTGTCTTTCCAGACGCGCTCAAATCCGCTGCCACTGTTGAGCGGGGAGGCCGTATCGAAACACAGTCGACCACGGATTGGTTGGTCCGTGTAGTCGTAACCTTTCTTGGTGCCAAGCACCCGGCCAAGCGGGCTGAGGCGCCTGAACTGCTTTAGCCGCTCCGTCAAGTGCGGTAGGTCAGCCCACATCATGGAGTGGGCCACAAGCACGTCGGGGTTGCACTCCTCCAAATAAGCGAGGAAGGCCCTGTGCATGTCCGATTCTGAGCCGTACAGATGGCGTTCGTAGGTGTAGTCGACTTTCTCACCGCGCACCTCGTAATCGACCTCACGGACCTCGATGTGGTGGTCCATGTCGTAGAGGCCGTTGGGGTTATCTTTCTTCCAGCAGAAGGCAACTCGCCTTCGATTGAAACTGTCCACCACGGCCATGACCGTGGTCTCCTTGGTCTTCGGGTCCCACTCCAAGTCGAAGTGCCAGACGCGAGGCGTCCAGTCAGGTATTGTCTGGTAGGTGTCCATGAGGTAGCGGTCTGCGAGGCTGAGGTCAGCCTCCCACGTCTTCCAAAAGCGAGCAGCCATGCTCCTGATGTCGCTCTCACGGTAGGCGTAGACCTTGATGAGTGGCTCGTTGTCGCGCAGCCCTACGGCTGTGTCGTCGTAGTCGACCTCGGAGCCGTAAAAGGAGTCGAGCACGTTGTCGATGATGCGTTTTGGGGTGTTGGCTGAAATCCAGAAGTAGGGCCTGAAGTCGGTCACGGTGTCTTCGATGAGGTTTCCGTCCTTGTCGCGCCACCTCAGGTAAAGGTGGTCGGGACCCTCAGGGTCCGGTCGGAACGCATCGACAATCACCGTCATTCCTCCTCTTCGATGAGCGTGTATTGGACCTCTGCCCCGCAGTCGCTGCAGGTCAACGTAGATACGATGCCTTTACCTTCCAACCCAAAGTCCTCAGGGTTCCAGTCGTTGCCCCAAATGAGGCGACCACCGCAGTACCAGCAAACATCTCGTCGCGCCATTTTCAATCCTCCTCGTCCACTTGGTCGATAACGACCATGAGGAAATGCGTGTGCTCTTGTTCAATGACCATCACCGTGTCGTCTCCAGTGTGGATGTCCACGTCACCCGAAGGTAGGCTGTTGAGCAGTTCAGGAAGCCACTTGTCGAAGGCCGAGGATGCCGTGACGGCGGGGCCTTCGACGTTGGTGAGTGGGGCGTTGACGAACATCTTACCTGTCGAGTCCTTCCCGCCGCGAATCGTCAACTGCGAGCCGTCTGCGTCAAACTCAGTTCGGCACGAGTAATTGTCGCCGAGCACCTTCTTGAAGTGCGTAGCAGGCTTGAGCGCCTCCGACGCCACCCGTGCATGGTGAGTGAGTGGTGTGTTGAACCACGTCCGCCACATGCCCTCCTTGGATGTCTCAATGGCTCGCTCCATCATCCCCACGCGCTTCTGCGATTCGACGTAGGACGCCGTGGGTAACTTGAGGCTGACTTTCTCACCCGACAGGTGGAGGGTGCCATTCTTCCCTTCTTGGCTCACGTCGAGGCTGGACACCTTCGTGCTGCTGAGGAACTTCTTGACCTTTGGTAAGTCTGTGATGCTGATGTGACCCGTCTTGGTCACCCCGCAATCCATCTTCCGCGACACGTAGTGCGTGGTCTTCCCGACCGAAGCCGATATGTGGTCACTGCCCACTTTGATGGCGATGTCCTGAAGGTCTGCCCCGAACGAGTCAAGGAAGTTCGTCAGGTTATCGCGGCTGATGCTGAAGGATGCCATGTGTGCACCTCAGAGTGTACCCTCGCGGAGTTCCGGCAGGCCGAGCCATTGTGCGGGCTCACCGGCCTTCGTGACGAAGTATAGTCGCCTTTGGTTGAGAAGGTCGGAGTTGGTCTTCTGCTTGAAGAACTCAGCCTCGTAGCGAACCTCGCCGGTCTTGGCACCGTCCGCGTTGCGGACGACCGAGCGCCTGCACCAGATGACCTGAAACAGGTCCTGATTGGCTGACTTCTCCCACGCGAACTTCCAACCGTCAAAGCCGACCTTGCCGTCCTTGTCCTCCCTGAGGTGGGTTTCCCAGTAGACGTCGACGCCGAGCAGGTTGAGGCGCTGGCACTGTGCGGTCAGTTGCTTGAACCGCGTCGAGCGGATGGCCCAGTTCCAGCCAATCTCCTTATTCAACTTCGCAGCGCTGGCCTCGACGGCATCGGTGGCCTTCATGTCGAGGTCGTGAATCTTCATCACGTTCATGCACATGCCGTCGAACTGGTCCACGCCCGTGACGATGAACGTCTTGAGCGGCAGACCGTCGAAGTCGGGCCTCTGCTGCTGCTCGGCGTACTCGACGGCGAACTTGCAGATGTCCATGGTGCGGTTGTAGGAGGCGAGGTAGTTGTAGGCCGTGCGGTTTTCTTGCTGCATCACCCAAGGGGAGAAAGTGCGGAAACGCTCGTCCTTCGGATAGTGAGCCGTCTTGCACGCCAGCCCACCGTTGTCGTGGTCAAGCACGAAGCACATGCCCTGTGGGTGCCGATGTACGTGAGCATCCATGGCCAACCCGGTCTTGCCCGTGCCTTCGTGCCCCACCATGCCACAGAAGATGGCACTCGGCGCCATCGCATCGGGTGCGGCCTGAGCCTGCATTTCCTGCATCAAATCAGGGAAACGCGTGAGGAAG